>ERZ1673722.159-NODE-159-length-93552-cov-37.246211_pt1 | contig 93552 bp, 79 predicted proteins | sample MGYA00580222_ERZ1673722 | MGnify/ENA primary metagenome ERZ1673722 (study PRJEB41218, sample SAMN15661750) | gut metagenome | host: Homo sapiens | place: Canada: London | collected 2015-08-20/2019-03-30 | study: EMG produced TPA metagenomics assembly of... | reverse complement strand
CCGCCCGCCATCGAGCAGAGTTTTACACCTAATTGGGGATAAAACAGCTTATGGCTGGCGGCGGCGTTGCCCTCATCGGTATCACACTTGTACCCCTTCTTTCCGGTCTTTTCGGTTAATTCCTCAAAAGCTCGGCAAATACGGAAAGCCTGTCCTTGTCGGCAGGCTTTTTCCGTAAATCTCATAAGAAAGGCGGTATTCAATGGACGCTATATTACAATCCATAAGTGATGCGATACACGACTTTCTCGTAGATTTATGCGGCGGTATCTTCATAGGAATATTCGATGACGCAAATGCGGCAACAGGCTCGATAGCTGCGGAAGTCGGACAAACTCCCTCCCAGTGGAACAGCTCGGTTTTCACAATGATACAAAACCTATCAAACAATGTCATTATCCCGATTGCAGGAATTATCATAACCTTCGTGCTGTGCTATGAGCTGATTACAGCCATAACCGAGAAAAACAATATGCACGATATTGATACATTCCTGTTCTTCAAGTATATTTTCAAGGCTTGCGTTGCGGTATTTCTTCTATCGCACACCTTTGAAATAACGCTTGCGATATTCGATGTGGGACAATGGGTGGTAAATCAATCGGCGGCATCAATAACGAATGATACCTATGTTGACGTTATATCAATGTGGAACAAGTTCAGAGGAAATCTTGACTCAATGGGTAGCGGCGACCTGCTTGTGCTTATTCTTGAAGCGGCGGTCGTAAGTCTTGCGGTTAAGGCGATTGCGATACTTGTAACCGTTGTTCTTACTACGCGTATGATAGAGATTTATCTCTACTGCTCGGTAGCTCCGATACCGTTCGCAACAATGACCAACCGTGAATGGGGAAACACAGGCACGAACTATGTACGCAGTATGATAGCTCTTGCTTTTCAGGGCTTCTTCATTATGGTTATCGTGGGTATTTATTCGGCACTTGTCAAAGACTTAACCACAGCCACCGACCTTCACGCAGTTGTGATGAAGCTTGGTGTATATTCGGTAGTTCTTTGCCTGTCGCTGTTTAAGACCTCATCAATCTCAAAGTCAATTTTTAACGCACACTAAGAAAGGAAGATGTAGATGAATTGCAGATGTAAAACAATAACAAGAAAACAGCAGGATTTTCTCGGACGACTTGCCGAAATCGGTATTGAGGCGTGTCTGGGTGGGAAAAATTCACTTTCCTATCGTATCCTGTTCTATCCCTGCTGTGAAAACCTCGACTCCGATTTTGAAAAAGTGTTCGGCACAACGGAGCTTTCCGAGCTTAAAGCCTGCCGGTACAACGACGCAGTAGAGTTTATCGCCGAATGGTTTCCCGATGATGTTCTGATGGAGCTTTCCGTGCAGATGGAAAAGGACTTCGAGAAGTTCCGTTATCGTTATGTGGAAGAAATGCCGCAGGGCTGTCCTGCGTATCAGCAGTTAATGGAGGATTTTATCAATGCCATATGTTCAGGTACCGAAAGACCTTACGAAGATTAAGACAAAGGTTGCGTTCAACCTTACAAAACGTCAGTTAATCTGTTTTTCGGTAGCTGCTGCGACCGCTGTTCCCGTGTATTTCCTTACACGGGACAGTATCGGCAATATGGGTGCAATGCTTCTGCTTATTGTAGTAGCTATGCCCTCATTCCTTGTGGCAATGTATGAGAAGAACGGTCAGCCTTTTGAAAAGGTAGTCAAGACGGTTATCAAGAGCCGATTTATCCGACCGAAGATAAGACCGTACAAGACCGAGAACCTCTACGAGTACGCCGAAAAGCAGTATGACTTAGAAATGGAGGTAAAGAGAATTGCAGAAAGCAACGACTAAACTCACGGGCAAGCAGAAAAAGCAGATAAATGAAGCTATTGCAAAGGCTCGACCGAACGGAAACGGCAAAGTTCCCAAGACTGCACAACAGTCCATTCCTTTTAAGCAGATGTTCCGTGACGGTATCTGCAAGGTAGACGATAAGTTCTACACCAAGACAGTTCAGTTTTACGACATCAACTATCAGCTTGCTCAGAACGAGGATAAGACAGCGATTTTCGAGAATTACTGCGACTTCCTCAACTATTTCGACAGTACAATCAAGGTACAGCTTTCCTTTCTCAATCAGGTTGCCGATGTTGACGAGTTCAACAAGCAGCTTGAATTAAAGGCGCAGAATGATGAATTTGACGATATCCGACAGGAATATTCGGATATGCTCAAAAATCAGCTTGCAAAGGGCAACAACGGACTTGTCAAAACCAAGTATATCACTTTCGGAGTTGAGGAAAAGTCCCTGAAAGAGGCAAAGCCGAAGCTTGAACGAATTGAAGCGGATATTCTGAATAACTTCAAGACAATGGGTGTTCTTGCTGAGACGATGAACGGAGCTGAACGCCTTGCGGTTATGCACCGTTGTTTCAATCCCGATGGCAGAGAAAAGTTCCGATTTTCGTGGGATTTGCTCCCGAAGTCTGGCAATTCCGTCAAGGACTTTATTGCTCCCTCGTCCTTTGATTTTTCAAAGGGCAATATGTTCAGAATGGGCGGAAAGTACGGAGCTATTTCGTTCATCAACATTATGGCTTCTGAAATGTCAGACCGTCTGCTTGCCGACTTTCTGAACATTGAGCATAATATCACGCTCAGCCTTCATATTCAGTCAATCGACCAGAACAAGGCGGTAAAAATGGTGAAGCGCAAGATTACCGACCTTGACAAGATGAAAATGGAGGAGCAGAAAAAGGCTTTCCGAAACGGCTATGACATTGACATTATGCCGTCAGACATTAACACATTCGGCAAGGAGGCAAAGAGCTTGCTCAGCGATTTGCAGTCACGAAACGAGAGAATGTTTATGGCGACTATCCTTATTATGAACACAGCCGATACCAAGAGAAAGCTTGATAACATCATCTTTCAGGAACAGGGTATCGCACAGAAGTATAACTGTCAGCTTAAACGCCTTGACTATCAGCAGGAGGACGGCATTATGGCTTGTGTTCCTATCGGCGTCAATGAAATTGAAATAAAGCGTGGTCTTACCACATCAAGCACAGCTATCTTCGTGCCGTTCACAACTCAGGAGCTGTTTCAGGGCGGCGAGTCCCTTTACTACGGACTTAACGCACTTTCCAACAATATGATACTCTGCGACAGAAAACAGCTCAAAAACCCCAACGGTCTTATCCTCGGTACTCCCGGCAGCGGTAAGTCATTCTCGGCAAAGCGTGAGATTGCAAACGCTTTTCTTACCACAACCGATGATATTATCATCTGCGACCCCGAAGCCGAGTATTTCCCCCTTGTAAACCGTCTTAACGGTCAGGTAGTGAAGATTTCGCCTACTTCAAGTCAGTATATCAACCCACTTGACATTAACCTCAACTACTCCGAGGACGAAAATCCTCTTGCGTTGAAGTCTGATTTCATTCTGTCCCTTTGTGAACTCATTGTCGGTGGTAAAAACGGCTTGGAGCCGATTGAAAAGACCATTATCGACCGTTGTGTGAGAATGGTTTATCGTGATTACCTTGCAAATCCCGATACGGCTGAAATGCCTATCTTGCAGGACTTGTACGACCTTATGCTGAAACAGACCGAGCCTGAAGCACAGAGAATTGCGACAGCACTTGAAATGTATGTAACAGGCTCACTTAATGTATTCAATCATCGCACCAATGTTGATATGAATAACCGTCTTATCTGTTTCGACATCAAGGAGCTTGGCAAGCAGCTTAAAAAAATCGGTATGCTTATCGTTCATGACTGCGTGTGGAACAGAGTTACGGTAAACAGAGCTGAGCACAAGTCAACTCGCTACTATATTGACGAGTTTCACCTTCTTCTGAAAGAGGAACAGACGGCGGCGTATTCCTGCGAAATATGGAAGCGTTTCCGTAAGTGGGGCGGTATTCCCACAGGACTTACGCAGAATGTAAAGGACTTGCTTGCGAGCCGTGAGATTGAGAACATCTTTGAAAACTCCGATTTCATCTATATGCTCAATCAGGCAAGCGGCGACAGACAAATCCTTGCAAAACAGCTCAATATCTCCCCTCATCAGCTTTCGTATGTAACGAACAGCGGTGCGGGTGAAGGACTTATTTTCTACGGAAATGTCATTATCCCGTTTGTAGATAAGTTCCCGACAGATACTCAGCTCTACAAAATTATGACCACAAAACCCGAAGAACAGGAGGAAAACTAAATGAAGATGAAGAAAAAGACGATTAAGGTAATTGCGGTGACAGCAGGTGCGGTAGCGGCGGCAGGTGCTGCTGTTGCTGCCGTTTGCTTTGCGGTTAAGAACAAGAAGAAGTCTGTCGCAGGACAGTCTTCCGCTTGGGACTGCAAGTAATGGGCTGGCTGATTTTTCTCGGCGGAGCGATGTTTGGCGGAACAGTGGGCGTATTTACAATGTGCCTTCTGCAAGTAAATCATCTGAACGAAGCGGATAGCGAGGAATAAGAAAAGCCGTACTCGGATTTTTCCGAATACGGCTGATACATATTGCCAAAATTTCACTCTGAATGAGAACTATCGACGTTTAATAGTTCTTTTTTATGTCTTGCTACTGCATTATTATAAGCGAGCGTGAAATATTTAATTGGTGCTGGTGGTGTTCCTTTACCAATTTTCTGTTCTTTAATAACAAGATTATAGCCTCGTTCATATCTTTCGTATTCTTCCAAAAACTGTCTTTTATATTCTTGTATAAATTCATTAGAAGTGCAACTGAAATTTAAATCTGCTAATACCTTATCAGAATGTTGTTTTAATTTTGGTATGGCGATATTGACTTTTTTTCTTGACATAAAAACCTCTCCTTCATTATAAATAATTTGTTTTTGGTATTCCAAAAGTCTTTTATAAAATTATACCACATTTATCTGAAAAAAGCAATACATACCCTGCATTCAGGGCAAGGAATTAACAGAAAGGAGGAATCAAAGTGGCAGAAAAAGAGCTGAAAGCTACCGAAAAGACCGTGCTGAAACATTCTCGTGACGGAGTTATGGAGAAAAACCTCGCAGATAGTTCCGAAAAGAGAGTGAGTAAGCACACTTAGGAAGCTGTGCTAAAAACCGAAGCTCCGTCAGATATGCGTTTTGACAAGCTCCAAGCTGCGAGAATTGCTGCACCTGAGCCGACAAAACGCAGGTTCAGTAATCTTCAATTCGGCAGGAACAATCCCGATAACAAATGGAAGGAACAACGAGCCGAGGCGAAAACCGAAATGTTCGAGCAAGCGGGCTATTCCAACGAGAACAGAGTTCTCACATTTACAGCCGAGGAGTATAAAGAAGCGGCAAAGTCGGCAAAGCCTGTCAAGGGTGATGATTTCAGTTTCAAGGGAAAGCAAAGCGAGGTACAAAGCACCGAGCAGACAACACCGAGCCGAAAGCCAAGACCACCCGAACAGCAAAGCCTTGAAGCCGAGCCGTTTTCCGAAGAAAAAAGCGTTACGGTGTATTCTGTCGGAGATGATACACCGAAGCTGACATTCAAGGAGCAGCAGTTTACTCAAAATACTTCCGACGAAACGTACACGCTTTCCGAAAAAAGCGTTATTGTATCTGTGAAAGAATTGCAGTCTGCTGTGCCGTCTGAGGAATACAGGACTTCCGATAAGACTGTCAGCATATCTGCCAACGAGTTTTTGAAATGCGGCGAGGACTACAATTTCAAGGATAATGCTCCAAAGGAAGAACGCTCAAAGGATGATTTGTCCCTTGAAAAAGAGAAAAAACAGTCCAAGCTAAAGGAAAACAAAGAGCGTAACACTTTGAAGGAACATTCTTCCGCTGCCGATAAGCTATCCGACGACAGCGGCGATACAATGTTGTACTTTGAATGTGATGCCTCGCAAGCTCCCGACAAGGAGTGCCAAAAGCTTGAGAAAAAGCTTGAAAAGGCACAAAACCGACTTTCAAGGCTTGAGGAAAAGAACGATAAGAAATACAGTCGGCTTGTCAAAAAGGACGAAAAGCGAGTGTATAAGCTTGAAAAACGCATAGTCAAAGCCGAGGACAAGCTGCCGCACCATCGTGTTTTTCACGTTCGTAAGGAGTTTAACCCCGAAAAGCAGAAAATGCAGCGCAAGCTCAGGCTTGAAAAAGAAGCTAAGCCTTCAAAAAGCGGCGGTATCGTTACAAAGGGTATCAAGGGTACGCAGAATGCCGTAAAGACCACAATCAGCGGAGCTATTCACAGCGAAATCAGCAAGTATGAGCAGGACGACAGTACGCTGAAAGCTGCTCACGGTACGGAAAAGCTTTCAGAGTCGGCTCTCCGATTTACAAAGGACAGCATAAAGGCTCATCATCAACAACTGAAAGAAAAGCCGTACCAAAAGGTGTCAAAACTGAAATTTCAGCGTGAAACTACTGCTCAGAAGCTCAACGAGCATAAGGCTTTATCGGAAAACAAGAAGCTCCGCAAGGACGAAAATGCCAAGCGAAAGGAAATCAAGAAGTCACAGCAGAAGCTGCGGAGGAAAAATGCCGCAAAGAAATCTGCAAAGAAAACAGCCTCATCAGCAGGCAAAAAGACGGCAAGGGCGGGAGAAAAGGTTGCGGAAAGTGTTGTAAAGGCAGTTGCAAATAATAAGGTGGTTATCATCATTATTGTTATATTCCTTGCACTTTTCGGAATTATTGGCGTGTTCGGCTCGGCGGCATTATCTTCCGTATCCGAAACAGGCGGTATGATTATCGGCTCGTCATATACTTCAGACGATGAGGATATTTATGCGGCAAATGACTATATGACCTCGCTTGAGGGAGAGCTGAATGACCGCATTGCAAATATTCCGAATGAGTATGTCGGGTGGAATGAATACCGTTATTATATCGACCCGATAGGACACGACCCGTATGCTCTGACCTCGTATTTGACCGCTATGAACATCAATTTTGAATACGACGATAAAACACAGGGCTTGATTAGAGAAATCTTTAATTCTCTTTACACGCTGAATATTGAGTCGGTTCACGAAGTCCGTTCTTATCAATACACCGAGATTGACGAGGAAGGCAATGAGGTTGTTGTAACGGTGTATTATGACTACTATATTCTTAATGTTACCCTTACGGCGAACGATTGGGAGAGCGTAGCACGACCAAAGCTTGAAGCCGCAGGCGTTTATGATATATATTTGCTCTTGCAGGAAAACAAAGGGAACAAACCAAATCTGTTTTAAGGAGGAGTTAAAATGCCCACACCACTTGAAAAAACCGAAGCCTTGCTTGAAAAAGCGAGAACCGATTTAGAGAATATTCAGGCGAAGAAAGCCGATATTCTCGAAAAGGAAAAGCAGGCTGCCGCACGACTGGAGAAAATCGAAAATGCCCGTATATTACAGCTTGTCAATATGAACAAGATTGACAGCGATATGCTGAAAGCGATTCTTATGAGTAAGACAAACACCGTGCCTGAGTCGCCGAAGCCTGTCCCTCAGAAGCCTGAGCCATTTATTCCTACAACTAACGAAAGGATTACAGAAAATGAAGAAGATGAGTAAGATTTTCTGCTCTGCACTTGTGCTGTGCGGAGCAATTTGCGTTATGCCGATAAGTGCCTATGCGACGGGAGATATGCTGATTGACGAACCTGTTGAGGAAGAAATCGTAACGACCGTTATTGAAACGGAGGTTATCGAGTCTGCGGAAATCCCCCTTATTCCCGACACGCAGCCATTCCCGAACGCAATACCGCCGGGCGGAGGAAATTCGGAAAGCGTGATTGTTGAGGAAAGCCAGCCGCCTGTTATCCCCGAAGGAAATGCGGTTGTTATTGAAGATGTAAACGCAGATGTGGTTGACCGACAGTTCCTGACCATTCAGAGCAAAAACGGAAACACATTCTATCTTGTAGTTGATAAGGACAGCAAGGGTAAGGAAAATGTGTACTTTATGAACCTTGTTGACGAATACGACCTTATGGCATTTGCGGAAGATATTCCCGAAAATGTTCAGGCGGCGATGGATAAGGAGAACGGAGTTGTTCCGACCGAGCCTGCAACGGACGAAAACGTAAAACCTGTCGAAAGTACCGATGAAAAGGGTGAAAAGCCTGCTGAGGGCGGAAATAATATGCTGCTGATTGCAGTAGGCGTCCTTGCTCTCGTTGGCGGTGGTGCGTTCTACTATTTCAAGATTTACAAGAACAAGCCGAAGACTCCGAAGCAGTCAGATTATTCCGATGAGGAAGATGAGGACGAATGCGAGGAGGAACAGACGGTAAACGAGGACGATGTTGCTGACGAGGATAGCGAGGAGTAATCCTAAACCCCGATTTTTTCGGGGTGATACATAAAATGTTTTTCAATACATTGTTTTTTTGAATTTGTTGTGTTATAATAAAAGAAAAGCTTACTTAGGAGGTTTTAATATGGCATTGAAAAAGATAATGTTTAGGGTTCTACTTTCCTCACCATCTGATGTGGAAATAGAACGAAATCATATAACAGAAATAATTTCTGAAATTAATGATGCCAATAAGGATACTCCATTTGGCATTGAATTATTTAAATGGGAAGCGGATGTTTCGCCTGATTTGAAAGGACATGATGGGCAAGTTGATATTGATAAAACTTTCGATTATAAACATGCAGATTTGTTAATTGGGTTGTTTTATAAAAAACTTGGAAAAGGGACTATACACGAAATTGATGAAGCATTGGAAATTAGGAAACACTATGGCTTGCCCGAAATAAAACTGTTTTTTAAAGAACGAAACGAAGATTTAGGTTCTTTATCGGAAGAAGATTTAAAACAGATTAAAGAATTTAACGATAAGAAAGATGAATATATGAAGTTGGGTATAGTGGGAAAATATACTTGTCCATCAGATTTTGTTGGTATTTGCAGAAAAGAAGTGATGAAATTTTTTAATAATGCTAAATCAGCGTTTGTTCGAGAACAATATATTTCATCATTACAATGTCAATTCATTCCACAAGACAAAGTTACCAAAGTCAACGCATATAAAATGTGTTTTTTTCGAAATGAAACTGCAAAATTAACAATAAAAGAACTTGCTAAAAAGGCAAAAATAAGTGAACGTAAAATAAAAAAATATGAAAAAATGGTATATACCTCTGGAAAATTTGAATTTCCGGAGTGTCCCTCAATAGATTTACTAAAAATTGAAGAAGTATTGGGCGTAAATCGTGGAGGCTTATCTATTTCTACGGATGATGTTAAAAATATTGAATACAAAGAATACTACAAACAAAATAAAGGACTTATAAGTCTATCAAATAAGTGTATCGTTAAACATAATGTAGTTGTTTTTGATTTTGATGGAACTCTTGCTGATGCAAATGTTAAAAGAACTACTTGGCAGAGATTGTGGGAAAAATTAGGATATAAACTTAGCCTTTGTAGTGACTTGCACGAACAATTTGATGCAAAAAAAATTACACATCAAGAATGGTGTGACAAAACTGCTGAATATTTTATAAAAGGTGGGTTAAATATTAACACACTTGTTGAAATATCTAAAGATATCACCCTAGTTGAAGGCTTTGTTGAAACTATTGAGCAACTAAAAAATAATAATGTAAAAATGTATATTGTATCGGGTTCCGTTACTGATGTAATTAAAAGCGTCTTAGGCAAATACACAAACTATTTCGAGGACATATCTGCAAATGAATTTATATTTGATGATGGGGGAACTTTAAAATATATTAAAGGAACTGAGTTTGACTTTGAAGGTAAAGCAGCATATATTCGTCGACTTGTTGATAATAATGAAATATCGCCAAAGCAAATATTGTTTGTTGGAAATTCATTTAATGATGCCCATGTTTACCTTTCGGGGTGTTCTACTTTATGTGTAAATCCACAGCAAACCAACTCACACAATAAGAAATATTGGCATTATTCTATAGATGATATGAAAAACTTAACAGAAATCTTATCTTACATTTTATAAATTCCTTACATAGAGCTTACCACAAGGTAGGCTCTTTTTTATTACCCAAACGAAAGGAATGATTAGTATGCAGCTTGTGGTTGCGGAAAAGCCAAGTGTCGGTATGGCACTGGCTAAGGCTCTCGGAGTATCCGTCAAGAAGGACGGATATGCAGAGGGCGAAAATGTCATTGTGTCGTGGTGTGTGGGCCATCTTGTAGGTCTTGCCAATGCCGATATGTATGACGAAAAGTATAAGAGATGGAACATTTCAGACCTCCCCATTATCCCTGAAAACTGGCAGTATATCATTGCCGAGGATAAGAACAAGCAGTTCGGTGTTCTCCGTCAGCTTATGGAAGATAGCCGAGTAACCGAGGTGGTGAACGCCTGCGACGCAGGTCGTGAGGGTGAGCTTATCTTCCGCCTTGTGTATGACAAGATTGGCTGTAATAAGCCGATTAAGCGACTTTGGATTTCTTCAATGGAAGAAAAGGCAATCCGAGATGGCTTTTCAAATCTAAAGGACGGTAAGGACTACGAAAACCTCTATCAGTCGGCTCTCTGCCGTGCAAAGGCGGATTGGATTGTCGGTATCAATGCCACACGCCTTTTCTCCAAGCTTTACAACAGAACGCTGAATGTCGGCAGAGTTCAGACACCTACCCTTGCTATGCTCTATGAGCGTGAGAACAGTATCAGCAATTTTCAGAAGGAAAAATATTTCAATGTGCATTTGAAGTCTGTGGGTATCGACGCAGTTCACGAAAAGGTCAAGGAACAAGAAGCAGCCGAGAATATCCGTAAGGAGTGCGACGGTCAGCAGGCTATCGTAAAGTCGGTAAAGACGGAAAGAAAGACCGTAAATCCTCCTCATCTTTACGACCTCACCACTCTACAGAGAGAAGCAAACAGACTTTACGGCTTCACGGCTCAGCAGACACTCGACTACACGCAGTCGCTTTACGAAATGAAGCTTGTAACCTATCCGAGAACGGACAGTCAGTATATTACCGACGATATGAACGAAAATGCAAGAAATATCGCCGAATTGGTTGGCAAAAAGTTTGCCCATTTTGATGGACTTGTCCTTGCTCCCGACACAAAACGAGTAATCAACAACAAGAAGGTCAGCGACCATCACGGTATTATCCCGACAGCCGAGCTTGATTCGACCGACATCAGCTCCGTTCCAGACGGAGAAAAGAAAATTCTCTATCTCATCGCAAATCGTCTGCTTTGTGCGACAAGCGAGCCATATATCTATGAAACCGTTACGGCTGAAATCAGTTGTGGCGGTTATTCTTTTGTCGCAAGAGGAAGAAATGTTATCTCCGAGGGCTTTAAAGCCATTGAAAAGGCGTTTCGGAGCTATCAGAAGTGCAAGGACGATACAGAGGAAACCGAAGAAGAAAGCGTTGCTCTCTCCGAGGGACAGGTTATTGAAAGACCTATTTCCGAAGTAACGGAGCATTTCACTCAGCCTCCGAAGCATTATACTGAGGATACACTCCTCTCCGCTATGGAGAGAGCCGGAACGGACGAACTTACCGAAGAAGTGGAGCGTTCGGGACTTGGAACACCTGCGACAAGGGCAAGTATCATCGAAAAGCTCACAAAGTCAGGATTTATCAAGCGTGAAAAGAAAAATCTGGTCGTAACCGAAAACGGCACGGACCTCATTTCCGTTATGCCCGACATTATCAAGTCCGCTTCAATGACAGCAGATTGGGAAAATTCCCTCTCTCTTATGGCACAGGGCAAATTCACATCACAGCAGTTTATGGCTGACATTGAAAAGCTCGTTGATGACATCATCAATGTTGCAAAGGACAGCGTTGATGAAAGCAAGGTTACAAAGACAAGCGGCGAGGTTATCGGCGTTTGTCCGAGATGCGGCAAGAACATTACAGTAACGCCAAAGGCATACTCCTGCGAGGACAGAGCTTGCGGCTTTGTTATCTGGAAGAACGATAAGTTCTTTGAGAAATCAAAAAAGACACTTACAAAGGAAATGGTGGCAAGCCTTATCAAGAACGGCAAAATTCCCGTAAAGGGACTTTATTCGCAGAAAACAGGCAGAAATTACGATGCTACCGTTTGTCTTGACGATACGGGCAAGTATGTGAATTTCAAGCTGGAGTTTGCTCCCAAGAAAAATAAAACGAAGTAAGAAAGGAAGGTAATCAATGCCGGATATTGAAAAAAAGGTCGTTCCATTTTGCAGGGACGACCTTTTAGCATCGAAAGAAAAAGACCAATTAGCCGAGTGGCGAGCAAGTTTCCGTGAAAACGGAAGCTGTGCAAAAGCTCTTGACAAGGCAATGAGTGACAATTTCGCCGATAACCGTATGGATACAAAGAAAGTCCTTGATACTGTGGTTGACGAGTTCGGGTTTGAGAGAACGGCTCACGTTCTTGCCGCACAGGTATTCAATCACGATTGGGACGGACGTTATCATAGTGATGTCAAGAAATGGGCAAAGGAGCAGATGAAAGAATTTTCGGCAGATTTCATTGAAGAAAGCCGAGATTATTACCTTACAGCTCACCCTATTCTGATTGACGGTGTTGCCAAAACAGCAATGACTGAACAGGTTAAGGAAATCTCACAAGATAAGTCCGACCACGATGTTAAACCGCCCGAACCTGAGAAGGAATCCGAAAAGGCAAACGAGCCTGAAAAGCCGAAGTTCAAAAGTGCGAAAGAAAAGGTTGCGGAGATAACGGACAAACTTGAAAGCGGTATTAAGGAGCTGTTTTCAAGTGAGAAGTTCAAGTCGTACCTTAATACGATGTCGAAGTTTCATAACTACTCATTCAATAACACACTCCTTATAGCAATGCAGAAGCCTGACGCAACACTTGTGGCAGGCTTTAATGCTTGGAAAAACAATTTCGGAAGAAATGTAAACAAGGGTGAAAAAGGTATTCAGATTTTTGCCCCTGCCCCCTACAAAATCAAGAAAGAGGAAATCAAGCGTGACCCCGATACAGATTTACCCATTCTTGATAAGGACGGAAAGCCGATTGTCGAAGAAGTGGAGCGAGTTATTCCCAACTTCAAGGTAGTTTCTGTGTTCGATGTGTCGCAGACAAACGGTAAGGAACTGCCAACTCTCGGAGTTGATGAGCTTAAAGGCAGTGTGAACAACTATGAAAAGTTCTTTGAAGCGCTCAAAGAGGTATCTCCCGTCCCGATTAAGCTTGCTGAAATTGACGGTTCTGCAAAAGGCTTTTTCAATCAGGAAGATAAAACAATTACCATTAAAGATGGTATGTCCGAGGCGCAGACGGTAAAAACGGCAATTCACGAGATTGCTCACGCTATGCTTCACGATAAGGATTTGAAAAAAGCCGACCTTGAAAAGCCGAAGGACAGAGCTACGGAGGAGGTCGAAGCCGAGAGTATTGCTTACACGGTTTGTCAGCATTTCGGTGTAGATACCTCCGATTACAGTTTCAGCTATGTTGCTTCTTGGGGCAGCGGAAAGGATTTGCCGGAGCTGAAATCGTCGCTTGAAACTATACGCAGTACAGCGTCGGAGCTTATCACGCAGATTTCCGACAAGTACCTCGGACTTGATAAAGATAAATCGCAGGAAAAGACTGCCGAAACTCCCGAACAGCCGAAAAAGTCCAATATCATCGGAAATGTGGAGTATTCCTCTATTGAAGATAAGCAGTATTTCAGGCTCAATTCAGACACGGCTCAGAAGGTCGCTGAAAAGCTGACCGAACAGAATGTCCCTTTCAGCGGTCGTATCAACGGTGATAAAACCACGCTCACTATCGGTAAAGACGATGTAGAGAGCTATAAGGCGGTTATGGCTGAAATCAAGGGACAGGCAAAGGAAGCTCCCAAGCAGGAAAAGGCTGCCGAAGCTCACGAAAAGCCGAAGAAGTCTAATGTTATCGGCAATGTGGAGTATAAGTCAATCGAAAACAAGCAGTATTTCAAGCTTGATACTGACACGGCTCAGAAAGTCGCTGAAAAGCTCACCGAGCAGAGTATCCCGTTCAGCGGTAGAATAACGGGAGAAAACACAACTCTTACTATCGGCAAGGCTAATGTAGAAAACTACAAGGCTGTTATTGCCGAGGTTACGGGTAATGTGAAAGAAACTCCGACAGTTGAACAGCCGAAGGCAGAGCCTGCTTTGAAAAAGGACAAGGGCACTATTATCGGAAATACGGAATACAAGGATATTCCGAACAAGAGCTATGCAAAACTTTCTACCGAAAAGGCACTTGCCGTTGCGGAAATCCTTGACCGTCAGGGTGTGAAGTTCAGCGGTCGTACAGTTGGCGATAAGACAACACTCACTATTTCGAAGGAAGATTTGGGAGAATACAAGAAAGCACTTGCAACGGTAAACAAGGCTGTGCAGATGGAAGAAAAGCAGGAAAAAGCTCACGAAATGCAGGAGTACACGGGTAAAATGCCCGACGAAAAAATCTCCATTGCGGAAAGAAACGCATACGGCTATGACAGTAATGAGCTTCTTCCCCTTACTGCCGAAAAGGCTCTCGAATTTTTCGACAATGATACTGTTGCCGTGTATCTTCTCTATCCCGACGGTACAGAGGGACAGGCAAACGAGCGTTCCGACATTGAAAACCATAACGGCATTTTCGGCGTTGAAACGGTAGAGTGGGAACGCTATCAGGCTTTTGAAAAGCGAATGGACGACCTTGCAGCACAAGAACCGTCAAGAGAAGCTTTACTTCTGAATGGCAAGGAATGTGCTGCGGGTATCTATCAGCTAAAGAGCAATCCCGAAAACAGGGATATTCGCTTTATGGATAGCTCCTATCTTGAAAAGAAAGGCATTGAGCCTAATCGTGACAATTACACGCTTGTGTATAGCTTTCCTGTTCTCCCTGAAGATTTGCAGAATAAGTCGGCATTTCTTGAACAGGTGTTTGAGAAGTTCAACACCGACCACCCGAAGGACTTTGCAGGACATTCACTTTCCGTGAGTGATGTTGTCGTTATTCAACAGAACGGCGAGTTGTCGGCACATTATGTTGACCGTGCAGGTTTTACGGAGCTTGCAAGCTTCGGAGCTGTCCGTGAAAATCCCTTAAAGGCGGTTGAAGATACCATTGAGCAGAATGATAACAAGTTCGACGGCATTATCAACAACACGCCTACTATGGATGAGCTTGAGGAAAGAGCAAATAGAGGCAAGCAGGTTTCAATATCCGAGATGTTTGATGCCGCTAAAGCGGAACACGTTGCCAAGAAACAACCTGAAGTCAAAAAGCCTGTGAAAAAGGCTGAAGAAAAGCGGTCAATCCATCAGTATCTCAAACAGAGTCAGGATAAGAAGCCTGAACAGCCAAAGGAAAAGGCACAGGAGAAGTCGAAAGGAGTAGAGCTATAATGAATTTTACAACCGAGGAAATCAACTTCATCTGCATTGTAAGCGGCAAAACCAGAGAGGAAACTCTCGATAATGTATTTGACGTTATGCTCGATATTGATGATGAGGATATGAAGAATATTGCAGAGAGCGTTATCGGTAAGCTTGACGGTATGACCGAGGCAGAGTACGCCGAGTACAATTTCGCAGACAACTACACAGACTAAATCAAATGCCCCTGCTTCGGCAGGGGCAAACATTTAAGGAGGACAACCAATGTTTTTTACAAAGACAATTACACCGCCGGTTATCCGCAGTGAATTTGACCCGTCAAGCTACAAGGGTGTTGACAAGACGGACATTAAGTCAATTCACCTTGCGTTGCAGAATGGCGAAAAGCTCACTATCGACCGCAATGGACACATTTACGATTCTTCAGGCAGGTGGATTGCCGACGGTATGTTGAGAAAATAAAAAAGGTTGCATCAATATCAGACGCAACCTAAAAATGTTATTTTAATAAGGAATTACTTCACCGCTATCTTTTGCCATTCCGCAATATGTATTCATATTTCTTTGGACATATGCTTCGTCTAAAGAAAGCGAGGAAAGGTCAAGGATATGTGCGTGCGGCTGCATTCCATTATGTGGATGATTACGATGAATAACGTAAAGATATAATTTTCCATTCAATCTTTTGAATTCCACTTCTTCGTTATTATCCCAAAAATAACCCATAAAAATCGCCCCTTTTATCATTTAATTAATTTAAGAGATTTCTCTCTTTCTTTAATTATATATGTTTAATTTTAAATTGTCAATACTTGATTTAAAAATAGCAAAGAAAAAATATACCAAGTGCGATTGACTTTTACGCTTTAAAATGCTATTATAGAAAAGGAGGAAGAAATGCCTACAAAACTTCAAGAGTATCAGGCTCGGTTAAATGAGAGTACCGAGAAGCTTTGGAAAGACCCTGATAACTATAAATCGTTACTCAGAACATCATCAAGACTTTACAAATACAGCTTCAAAGACCAAGTGCTGATATACTCACAGCGACCCGACGCAGTAGCCTGTGCCGAGTACGACACTTGGGGACGTGAGGATATTACAAACCGATTTGTCAAGCGTGGCAGTAAGGGTATCGCCCTTATTGCGGATGATAACGGCAAAGCAAGGCTCAGATATGTTTTCGATTTCTCCGATACGGGAGCAAGGGACGAACGTTCAAAGACTCCGTTTTTCTGGAGCGTAACGCCTGAAAACGAAAATGCTGTACTCGAAAATCTCCGTACCAACGCAACCTCGCTTGACACGGCAATAATTGAAAAGGCTTCCGAAATTGCAAGAAGCTACTCCGGCGACTTTATGCGTGAGCTTATGAGAAATGTCGAAGGAACTTTCCTTGACGAACTTGATGAGTTCAATGTCAGGTCAAGGTTTGAGGAAATGCTTACAACAAGTATCGCCTATACCGTCCTTACAAGGTGCGGATATGAAGCAGATTTATATTTTGAACCCGATGATTTTCGTGGAATATGTGAATTTAACAGTATTGAAGCAATGTCAGTTCTCGGCACGGCGACAAGCGAGATGTCGGAGCAGATTTTAAGAAACATTGAGCGAACGCTCAAAATTGAAAGGAGTAAGGAAAATGACCGAGGCATTACCGAAAACAATGACAGAGAACGGAATCCGTTACGTTCTGGACGAGAAGACGCAGACCTATCTTCCCGATTGGGAAATTCCGGAGCAGAAGGAAATCGGCAAGTACGGACAGATGAGAAGGACATATCTGATGAACAGCAGACCGTCGATGTATCAGGCAATGCTCCTGAAAGGGACTCTCAACAGCCACTTGGCGGAGATAGACGAAACAGCGAAAAAGAGGCTCTCGGAGCTTCTCCAGAAAATGGCACAGGAAGCGGGAGCGACCGAGGAACTGAAAGCGACAGACCAGATGGCTTGGGTGGGACTGATGAATACGACGAAGGCTCAGGCGGAGGAAATGATTTTCAGCGAACTGATTTACAGCTAAATACCGACGAAGCAGTATTGGAAGAAACTTCTGATACTGCTTTTTCTATGTCCGAGGAACCTATTTTGGCTATTCTCAGTAGCTATGATGAAATGAATGTCAGTAAATCGGAAGTGCTTGATTATTTCCTTGAACACAATAAAGCTGACGAAAGAGCCGAGTTTATGAAGGCTGCTTACGGACACAGAGCCGTTGAGTTCAAGATTGATGACGATGTTGTCGGATACAAGAAAAGCGGGGACGGACTTAAAGTGTGGCAGAACGGCACGGAAAACTCCGTCAAGCTCACTTGGGACGATATTCAGGCAGTTGTTGCCGACCTTATAGACAGGCACGAATTTATAGAAGCTCCCGAATATTTCGATATAGAGCCTGAGATTGAGGAAATCGGCGGATATGACGAGCCTATGCAGTTATCCCTATTTGGTGATTTCGACAATGAGCCTGTTGTTTTCACCGAGCCAACGGCTGCTGTCGCACCTTCCGTTACTCAGGATATGATTGACTATATGCTCCGGGCAGGAAGTAACGAGCCTCGCAGCTTGGAGCGAATTGTTGCACAGTTTGAGAAAAACAAGGGTGTTGAAAGCAATGCCGAGTTTCTCCGAAAGGAATTTGGCACAGACGGCAGAGGTTTTCAGTATGAAAGTCCCGACGGTTTAAAAAACTCGCTCTTATCTGCTTGGTACGACAAAGATGGTATCGAGCTTGCAACGGGCAAAACAGCACACAACCGTTTTTCGGGCGTTACAATGACTTGGGAGCAAGCGGCGGAAAGAATAGGAGAACTGCTTGCTGAGGGCAGATATGCCACACAGGATATTCTGGACAAGGCAGAACCATACGCAAGAAAACAGCTTGCTGATAAGCTATGGTATCTTCATCAGGATGTGGAAGTTCCGTACTTTATCCCCGACTATTTTTTCAATGGTGGTTTCCCGACAAGTACGGAGAAAATTGCCGAAGCATTGCAGGGCGAAAAGCCTGTTCAGGAGTTTATCGACGGAATGACAGACCTTATCGGTCAGTATGAAGCCGACCGAGATGTACTCCGTTTCCATTTTCACAACCTTCCCGAAATGCTGGAGGGACTGAAGGACAGACAGCTCCCCCTTGAAAAGTTTGTCGCTGCTCCCGATTTTGCCTTTAAGCCGAAGTTCTTTATTACCGAGGACGAAAAGGACAAACTCATTTGCAGTGGCAGCAGTGTATCGGGCGGAAAGTTTCGTATTCAGAAGTTTTTCAAGGAACATCATTCACAGCAAGAAAAGATTGCTTTTCTGAAAAATGAATACGGCATTGGCGGCACAGGCAGAGCCGGTTATGATACTTGGCACGACAGCAAGGGACTTGTACTCAAAAAGGGCGGTATATCAAATCCCGATGCGGAAGTGACAATGAACTGGAACGAGGTTGCAAACCGTGTTACACGCCTTGTTTCACAGAACAGATATATCACGCAGGACGATATAGACAGGCGTATCAAGAGTGCGAAGTGGACTTTGAAGAATACAGCTCCCGATGATGAATATAACAAGGCTATGCTTGAACAGGCTGAAAAAGTGCTTGAAGAATATGGCATAAAGCCTGAAGCTGAGGATAATGCCGAGATTGCTGAAACTCCCGAAGCCATTGAAGAAGTACCCGAAAGGGCTGAAAACACCGAAGAAGTTGTAGAAGTTGAGGAAGCCGAAGAATACGACGATGAGGAATTTCAGCTTAAAGTCGGTGATGTGATTGAGCTTGACGATGGGAAGTTCAAGATTACGGACATCTCAAACGGTGCATATGGTAAGAGTTACGAACTGCAAGACCTTACCGTGACAGGTTGGTTTCCTATTTTCCGTAATATCCGTGAAGATGACCTTTTTGAAAGCGGCTTTTCACTTGTGGAAGAAGCTCCCGTTAAGGCAGCTCCCGAAGCAGAGGTTGACAACACTCCTGCACCTAATATCGCAGATGTGCCACAGTTTAGTGGTGAAAAGCACGATTTTGTCATAACCGATGAAAATCTCGGTACAGGCGGCGCAAAGGCAAAATTCAGGGCGAATGTTGAAGCTATCACGCTTCTTAATGAGCTTGAGTTTGAAAACAGACTTGCAACTCCCAAAGAACAGGAAGTTCTCTCAAAATATGTAGGCTGGGGCGGTTTGGCTCAGGCTTTCGAGGAAAACAACAGCGAGTGGGAAAAGGAGTTTTTGGAGCTGTACACTATCCTTTCTCCCGAAGAATACGAACAAGCAAGAGCGTCTACACTTACCGCCTACTACACTTCACCTACCGTTATCAATGCAATATATGAGGGACTCGAAAATCTCGGATTCAAGGGCGGTAACGTGCTTGAGCCTGCAATGGGTGTCGGAAACTTTTTCGGCACTATGCCCGAAGAAATGAGGAGCGGCAAACTGTACGGTGTAGAGCTTGACAGCATTTCTGGACGTATTGCAAAACAGCTTTATCAGACAGCGGATATTCAGGTTACAGGCTTTGAAAAGACCGCTTTCCCCGACAATTTCTTTGATGTAGCTGTCGGAAATGTTCCGTTCGGTCAGTTCAAGCTGTCCGAAAAGCGGTACGATAAACTTAATCTTAACATTCACGACCACTTTTTCGCAAAGAGCCTTGATAAAGTCCGTGCAGGCGGTGTGGTTGCTTTTGTAACCTCTCAGGGTACACTTGATAAGGCAAATCCGCAGTTCAGAAAGTATCTTGCACAGAGAGCAGAGCTTCTCGGCGCTATCCGTCTGCCGAATAACGCTTTCAAGTCAAACGCAGGTACGGAAGTAACCTCGGATATTATCTTCCTCCAAAAGCGTGACAAAATGATTGATATTGAGCCTGATTGGGTAAAGCTCGGTCAGACTGCCGATGGTGTTCCCGTCAACAAGTATTTTGAGCAGCACCCTGAAATGATACTCGGTGAGATGAAGCAAGGCGTTGAGTTCTCTATGTACGGTAACGCCGATGCAACAGCCTGTGTTCCGATTGAGGGAGCAAACCTTAAAGCACAGCTCAAAGAGGCGGTTAAGAATATTCAGGGCGAAATTCCCGAAATCGAAGCTGCCGAGGTTGAGAACGGCAAAGTGATTGAGAGCATACCCGCAGACCCGAATGTACGCAACTTCTCCTATACGGTTGTTGACGATAAAATATATTTCAGAGAAAACAGCCGTATGAACCTTGTTGACTTGCCAAAGGCAACCGAGGAAAGAATTAAGGGTATGGTTGAAATCAGGGATTGCGTAAGAACGCTGATTGACTATCAGCTCAATGAATACGGCGACAGCGACATCAGAAATCAGCAGACAAAGCTAAACTCTCTTTATGACAGCTTCACCAAAAAGCACGGTCTTATCAACTCAACCGCAAATTCAAGAGCATTTTCAGAGGACAGCTCCTATCATCTGCTTTCTTCCCTCGAAATTCTTGATGAAAACGGCGAGCTTAAACGCAAGGCGGATATGTTCACAAAAAGAACAATCAAGCAGAAAGCCGAAATTACAAGCGTTGACACGGCTTCGGAGGCCCTTGCGGTGTCCATTTCCGAAAAGGCTTGTGTAGATATGCCCTTTATGGAACGGCTCACGGGCAAAACGGAACAGCAGATATACCAAGACCTTGAAGGCGTTATCTTCCTCAATCCCACATACGGCTTTGGGAATGACTCATCTGACAAGTATGTAACTGCCGACGAGTATTTATCGGGTAATATCCGTGAAAAGCTCGAAGTTGCACAGCGTTCCGCTGCTCTCTATCCCGAAGATTATTCAGTCAATGTTGAAGCTCTCACAAATGCAATGCCCAAACCTCTTGAAGCAAGTGAAATTGATGTAAGGCTGGGTGCAACATGGATTGATACAGATATTGTAAAGCAGTTTATGATTGAAACGCTCCAAGTTCCCCGATATTTGCAGAATATGTTTGAAGTCAACTTCTCGAAGTACACTTCCGAATGGAATATTGAGGGTAAAAATGTTGACCGAAGCAATGTAATGGCAAATATGACTTTCGGAACTCCCCGTAAAAACGCCTATTCGATTATTGAGGACACGCTTAACCTGCGTGACGCACGAGTTTACGACCGTGTGGAACAGCCGGACGGTAAGGTAGTATCCGTTCTGAATAAGAAAGAAACTATGCTTGCACAGGAAAAGCAGGAAGCTATCAAGCAGGCTTTCAAGGACTGGATTTTCAGAGACCCCGACAGACGAGAACGGCTTGTAAACAAGTACAACGAACTGTTCAACAGCTCCAGACCGAGAGAGTATGACGGAAGTCATCTTTCATTTTCAGGAATGACACCTGAAATTCAGCTTAAACCTCATCAGCTCAATGCGATTGCACACACGATTTATGGCGGAAATACGCTGCTTGCCCACCAAGTGGGCGCGGGCAAAACCTTTGAAATGGTAGCTTCGGCTATGGAAAGTAAGCGACTCGGACTTTGCTCCAAGTCGCTTTTTGTTGTGCCAAACCACTTGACCGAACAAATGGGAGCAGAGTTTTTAAGGCTCTATCCTGCCGCAAATATCCTTGTCGCAACGAAAAAAGACTTTGAAGCCAAAAATCGTAAGCGTTTATGCTCAAAGATTGCAACGGGCGATTATGATGCAGTTATCATCGGACATTCTCAGCTTGAAAAAATTCCGATTTCTGCGGAAAGACAGGAGCGAATGATACGCAGACAGATTGCAGAGATAACAGAGGGCATTTCCTCTCTCGGCAAGCAGCACGGAAATCATTTTTCCGTAAAACAGCTCGAAAAGACAAAGCGTAACCTTGAAGCAAAGCTGAAAAAACTAACGGACAGCCCGAAGCGTGATGATGTTGTCACCTTTGAGGAACTCGGTGTGGATAAGCTCTATATCGACGAGGCACATTCCTTTAAAAATCTGTTCCTTTACACGAAAATGCGAAATGTTGCAGGTATTCAGCAGACCGAAGCTCAGAAGTCGGCTGACCTGTATATGAAGTGTCAGTATCTCGACGAACTGACGGGTGGAAAAGGTACGGTTTTTGCCACAGGAACTCCGATTTCAAACAGTATGACCGAACTCTACACGATGATGAGGTACTTGCAGTCCGATACGCTCGAAAGAATGGGGCTTTCCAATTTCGATGCTTGGGCGGCAAACTTCGGTGAAGCGGTTACGGCTATTGAGCTTGCCCCCGAAGGAACCGGATATCGGGCAAAGACAAGATTTTCAAAGTTCTTTAATCTGCCTGAGCTTATCAATCTGCTCAAGGATGCTGCTGACATCAAGACAGCCGATATGCTGAACTTGCCCGTTCCCGAAGCACACTTCCACAATGTCGTTGTTAAACCTTCCGATATGCAAAAGGATATGGTTTCAGCACTTTCGGACAGAGCAAAGGCAATTCACGACAAGGCAGTTGACCCGACAGAGGACAATATGCTCAAGGTCACGAATGATGGACGTAAAATCGGACTTGACCAGCGACTTATTGACCCTCTGCTCCTCGATGAGCCTGAGTCAAAGGTAAATGCTTGTGTAAACAATGTCTTTGACATCTATCAGAAGAATGACGATAAGAAGTCCACACAGCTTGTTTTCTGCGACTTTTCGACACCGAAAAATGACGGTAGCTTCAATCTTTACGATGATGTAAGGGATAAGCTCGTTGCAAAGGGAGTTCCAAAAGACGAAATCGCATTTATTCACGACGCAGATACCGAAGTGAAAAAGAAAGAGCTTTTCGCAAAGGTAAGAAGCGGTAAAGTCCGTGTTCTGCTCGGCTCTACGGCAAAATGCGGTGCAGGCACGAACATTCAGGATAAGCTCATAGCACTTCATCATCTCGATTGCCCGTGGCGACCAAGTGATTTGGAGCAGCGAGAAGGTAGAATTATCCGTCAGGGCAATGAAAACAAGGAAGTTGAAGTGTTCCGTTATATGACGGAAGCAACCTTCGATGCCTATCTCTATCAGACGATTGAGAATAAGCAGCGTTTCATCTCGCAGATTATGTCCTCAAAATCTCCCGTGCGTTCCTGCGAAGATGTTGATGAAGCCACGCTTTCCTATGCGGAAGTCAAGGCTCTCTGTGCCGGAAATCCTTTGATTAAGGAGAAAATGGACTTGGACGTTTCGGTTACGAAGCTCAAAGTATCAAAGGCTAACCACGTTAGTCAGCAGTACAGGCTTGAAGATAGTGTCCGTAAGACTTTTCCCGAAAGGATTGCAACTATCAAACAGCGTATCACGGCAGGAGAAAGCGACCTTGCCCATTACAAAGCACAGCCGAAGGTTGCGGAGGGAATTTCGCCTATGATAATCGGAGATAAGACCTATACTGACAAGGAACAGGCAGGACAGGCTCTTTTAGTGGCTTGTAAGAATGTCAAGGCAAAGGAAAGCCTTGTAATCGGCTCATACAAGGGATTTGATATGTCCCTTTCGTATGACAGCTTCTCAAAGGAATTTCATCTTGACCTTCAGCGTGAACTCTCTTACTCCGTAACACTCGGCACATCTGAACTCGGAAATATTACTCGTATAGAAAACGCTCTTGACTCCATTGAAAAGCGTGTAGAAAACAGCAAGGAACAGCTTGAAACTGTTGAAGCACAGCTTGAAACGGCAAAATCGGAGCTTGGCAGACCTTTCCCACAGGAAGATGAACTCAACGAAAAGCTTGCCCGTCTTGCAGAATTGAACACTCTGCTCAATATTGACGATAACGCTATCGAAAACGCTTCAATGGCGGCAGAAAAGAAAGCTGACCCCGTTGTTGCGGATAAGAAGCCTGAAAAAGCCGTGTTGTCGGACAAAAAATCGTCAATTCTCGGAAGAATAAAGGATATTAAGGCTATGCAGACCGGCTCGCAAAAGGATAAACCGCCTGTAAAGGATAAGACCTCGGAAATCAGCTAAGAACAAGTAACCTCCCGTCTGAATGTCGGGAGGTTGTTTGGAGGTGAATATTTTGAACTTGTTTGAAGCTGTGAAAGAAAATGTCAATCTGAAAAGGGCTGCCGAATTTTACGGACTTGAAATGCGAAACGGAATGGCTTTATGTATCTTTCACAATGAGAAAACGCCATCAATGAAGCTGTATGACGACCATTTCTATTGTTTCGGCTGTCACAAGCACGGAGATGTTACGGATTTGGTAGCAAAGCTCCTTAATCTTTCGCCGTTGGAAGCAGCGAAACAGATAGCTCACGATTTAGGGATAAGCTATGGCTATCAAAAAGGTGATTATACACCGAGCAATGCAAGCGTTCTTGCCAAGATAAAACGAGAACAGGAGAAAGCAAAGAAAAAACACGCTTACGGCGTACTTTGCAACTATTTCCAATTGCTTAACGATTGGCGAAAAACCTACTTTCCGAAATCGGATAAGGAAGAACCTCACCCTTTGTTTGTAAAGGCACTTACAGAAATGGCTTATGTTGAGTATCTGATTAACTGTGTTTCTTACGGTAGCAAAGAAGAAAAAGCGGATATCATAAATGACAAAAGCGGTCAGCTTGCCAAAATTGAGAACGAGTTGAAGCTATATGGCACTCAAAAAATCGAAAAAGAGAAGACTATCTAAATTGCCCCTCTCGGCAGTCGCAGAAATGTGGCTGTCGGGAGGGGCGTTTTTGTTGTTTTTTCACATAATCGGCTCACGCTGATGAAGGGTGATGAGGTGGTCGAGGTTGCGGAAATATGAGCCGATTTTCTGTTGTTCCTCTATTGTTGTCGGCATCATCAAATCCATATTTGCCATTTGTTTACCTGATACTTCGACAAATGTAGAACCTGCACCATTAGTTTCGCCATACCTTTTTAGTTCTTCCGTCCGTGAAAAAATGAAGTAAGAATCAAGCTCATTTTTATGTGGAACAATTGACTGAAATCCTTGGTTGGTACACGCTTCTTTTCGTAAAATAGCGGTTTTGCCGATTCCAGCACGAGAAGTAAATAATACAGTTCCTACCGGCAACATTTTAGCTGAACTATTTTCAAATCCTTGTTTTGTGATTTTTCTATCGCTTGAATCCACATAAATTTGGTCAGCAATTTCAGCAGGAGCATACCAATCTATATCGCCGTCCCAATACTCTGAATTTGATGTGCTTGGAGTGCCACCACCGATAATATCTGCCATATCTCCAAGTTTACGCTGTTCCCAAATTGTATTATAACAAAAATCTTCAACTTGTTCAAGAGTAACTGAATATTTTTGTAAAATGATAAAAATTCACAGTATTATATATTGAAAATTTGACAATTTTATGGTATAATGCTTTTGTATAGTTACTCACGCTTGAATACAGCGTAATATTTTTCAAATGTTATAGCCGTTGTCCTGCAAATGACACAACGGATGTGATATAATGGTTTTATAAGATAAATAGTTGCCTAATTCTTATGCTTCATTCCCAATGTGCAAAAACAAATGGCAGGTTATGAAATTAAGTGTAAATCATGACACCAACACTCTGCGCAACATAAAATTTATGTTGCGGATTAAATGGTTTAGCAACATTAAGTAATATAAAAGTCCATTTGGCTTTAAATCAATATTTTCCTCGCCTATCTTTGATTTACAAACTTGGGTTATGATTGTCTTTTATTTCGCTGCATTTTATCAACCTATCCGTCATATGCACTTTAGTATTAAATTTTTATTCGAAGTGCTACGATTTCCCTATTACTTCTTCTCTATTGTGCCTTATAATACAAGTCTTGAAAGTTGCTTTAAAGATTGTCGGTATTTCACTATTCTGTTAACTTTCACATCACAGAGCATTGAAACACTGGTCATATGGCAAAAATGCATACCCGACTACACCGAGTATGCGTTTCTACTAATATTTAAAACCGCTAGTAAAGAAATAATCATTGTCTATCATCCAGTTGACAAAATCCTTCACAGTTTCGTTATCTAAACGCAATGTTGATTGCCCAAATTGACACAGCTTTTTGTAAGCCATCTTATCGTTTGAATCTGAATATATTTCATATAAAGCAATGGAACCATAATCTGCTATATATTCATCATAGCTAATGGTATTATAACTCTCATTGGCATCAAATTCGCTCATAAACTTGTATATCGTATATAAATCAGTTTCTTTAACGCTGTTTACCGATTGAGATTTTTGAGCATCCAGTGCAATCTGATACCAATTTTCATCTTCAAAACTAAAATTGTTTGGGAGATAATGGTAGTCACCATTAGAATCAATAATGCTTCCACTGAAATGTATATCATCTGAAAAATTAGTGCGTGTGATAACAAACAGTACTTCTTGATTTGGCTTAGGTATTTCCTCTGTAGAGTCAGTATTAGTATTGCCGACAGTAGGATTCATTGTATTGCATGAAGCAAACAAAAATAATACTACAACTGCTAATAATATCAAAAATATGCGTTTCATAGACACCTCTTAATAAAATTCTATTTTAGTCCTGAGCAAAACTCATCAAACCGCATAAATAAACGATTTGAGGGCAATTATTTTTGAATTTGTCACTAAAATATATAGAAACAGCCAGCCGAATTTGGTATAATTAAATTGCACAAAAACCATACGAAAGGGGCTGGCTGTTATCTATCGCCAAGAAATTTTACAGGACATCACATTGTTCACATCTGCACCGAAAGCACAATTTTATGAGAAGCTTTTTCTTAATCTCGACCTATCTCATTTTCCCGAAGCTGCCGCAAAAACAGGGAGAATCGGTTTTTCAAAAAGAGCTATGCTTTGCGCTTTTATTGTTATGAAATGCGAATGTTTTTCCTGTATCACAGATTTAGCGGACCATCTCAATAACAATCTGATAATCGCACATTACTGCGGTTTCAATATCATGAAACCATTGCCGTCCTACTGGACTCTTGACCGTTTTATCAATAAGCTTGACAATGCTCTGCTAAAAAAACTTATGCAGGCACAGGTTTTAAAACTTTCTGAAATGGGAGTTATCTACGCTTCTTTCATTGCTCTGGATTCTACTCCCATCAGTGCTAATACTCGTCAGAATAACTCGAAATCCTTTGCTAAAAATAAGTTTTCAAAGAATAATCAGCCTAAATCCGATATGGATTGCGGACTGGGCGTCCATGCAATCACAAGAATTGGAACAATGGCAAAAAAACTCGCGGTTGTACTAAATATGTCACGCTTCTCGATGATTACAGACTTTCCATTGACCGTGAATGTGTTTCGTTCAAGAAGATTTATGCACTCAGAACAGAGGCTGAGCGTTACAACTCTCGTTTCAAGCAGACCGGTCAGGAACGTCTTTGGGTGCATAGTTTTAATGCTGCACAAAACCTTAATTCTGTTGCTCATATTGCTTTGCTCGCTGTCGCTCACGCAGCTGTTGTCACTAAATTCGAAAGCTCTTATCGCAGTCTTAAATCCGTTAAGCGTATTGCTTGACGAGTTGTTTTGAATATTTCTGCCGGATTTCAGCTCCGTTCGGCTGAGGTCAGCTTTGCTGTGCCGTTTTTCTGCTTTTTTATTTGATACTTGCCTATTTTGCGACTTCTGTTAGTTTTTGTTTCGCGTTTTGCTCAGCTCTAATTCTATTTAGTTAACTATGAATCTCATAGACCTTTGGATTATAAAGGTCTATGAGATTATTAAACAGTTTACGAATAGCTTGTAGAAATAGTATTATATGGTGTTATTTCACCTGTAGTAGAATCATAAGAAAACACCTTCCAAATTGTTCCTAAGCCTGTAGGCACAGAATATGTTGCTATTGGCAAAGTGGAATATCCACTATACACATAAACAGTCGCACCTGAATTGCTTAAGTAATAGTTTGAACTTCCGTAAGAACTATTGGTGAAATCATGAACATAGAAAGTGTATGTTCCATCTACAGCTGCATATATCGTTGTTGTTTCAGGACCATAACCAGAAGTATCATCCAAATCCAAATCTGCTATTTTATTGCCATCCAAAAAATATGTCCTGTTACCGTAGTAAACATGCCCTGTACTTCCTTCGCTAGCGGAAATCAAAAGATGAGAATCTAAATCTCTAGGAGTGGAACCCCATGACAAGACAATTCGTAATTGATTACCATCTAACGAATTTGAGACTGTTCCGTTTTGCGACATGATTTCGGTGTTCCCTAATACTTTAATCGTAAATGATGTAGGCATATATCTATCATTATCAGAAATTCCCTCGCGTTCATCACAAACAAATATTGTATAATTACCAGCATCAAGAGCTTCAGTTTTATATCTACCACCATTGTAGCTTGTGATTGTACATAATGCGGTAGAAGATGGCTTTTCAACTCCTACCAAAATACCACTATATACTTCTAATGTAAGGTTATCAACCCCCGTACCCGCAATTGCATCATATATGGTTCCTGAAGCATATCCTTTTCCTTTATACTCTTCGGAAATAACCTCAATAGCAAAGTTATAAAATGCTGTTTGTCCTTTCTTAATCTGTAAAGTTTGAATAATATCAATATATCCATATTTATGAATTTTTAGCTCATATGTTCCAGCGGGTAGATTATCAAAAGAATATGTACCAGTATCATCACTATAATCTGTTCTAATTATTTCTGTTGTGCCAGACAGTTTAGTCAGTGTTAGTGTAGCAGACTTCAATGGTGAGTTATTTGTCATATCCACATCATCATCTGCAATCGTTAATTTTCCGCTAATCTGGCTAGTATACGGTGTTTCTAATTCAATAACAAAATTAGTATTATTGCGATCAACGAAAATTAATTCGTTTAATTCTTCATATCCATCACTGGAAATTTGAAGGCGATGATACCCTTCATATAAATCCTCAATTACAATCATTCCATTGTCATTTGTTGTTCTAGAATAATGTGTACATACATTGCAACAATGAGTTACAGAGCAGCCGCCATAATAGCAACTATAATCACAACTATGCATACAAGTATCTGGATCACAAGTTACACTGCGACAGGAACTACTATAACAACATGAGCCAGTTAAATCGCAATACGCTTTATTTACTGATTTAATATTAATGCTCTGATTGGGAATTACTTCTCCAGTAATTGCATCTTTAACAATTACACTTACTTCATACTGCTTAACATTTACTTCATCAAATGCTTCTTGAACGAGAGATGAATATGTACTATTTTCTCCGTATAGACGATTTGCTGCTTGAGTAACTGCGAACCGACAATTCATAAAATACGGTAATTTTATATTATTATAATAGTCATAAGAATTATACCATATCTGAGCTAAATCATCAAGAGGTATGCCTTTATTTAGCATTAAATAAGCGGCGTGAGATATAACAGTACTATTTTTGTGCAAATTGCCGTAATCATTTGTATCGTTAGGATTGTTGGTTGAGCCATAATAGCTACCTAAATATGCAGCAGGGGTTTTATTAGCAAGTGTTGTTGTGTCTGGATTAATTAAATCTCTTCCACAATTACCAGCTGCACTACCAATTCTAATTTCAGTTCCATGTAACCAATCCTGTTTTGGATCCATAAGTTCACCAAAGATATCACTATATGCTTCTGATATTGCACCACTTTCCATTTTATATTGTATTCCGATTTTTGAACCTGTAACACTATGTGTAAACTCATGACCTACTGTATCGATATCTGAAATATACGATTGTGTGGTTGAACCGTTTCCATCACCAAATCCCAATCTTCCTCCACTTGACCATGCATTTGAAACATTCTGCCATATTCCAGCAGCATCTTGTTCTTGATAGTGAACAACAACAGTCATTGCACTATTATTATTATCATACCCTTGCCATCCTAAATCATCAAAAAAATCATATGCAACGCTCACTTGACTTAAAGCAGCTAGCGCATCATCATATTGTACATCAGACCAGTCATTATCTTCTCTGATATACTCTGTTTCTGCACCGGCAGTACCATCGACAATCGTGATGTTTCTAATCGAATCAAACAGTTTATACTTTTTCCACCATAATATGCCACTTTTTTCGACATTGACGTTTATTTCTTTGCCTAATAATGTGTTGCTCTCTTTGTAGGTAGTTTGTGCACTTTGAGGCATTTCAGCGTACAGTATTTCGCCAGAGTGAGCATCAATATAAATTAATGAAGGAATGTTGCTTTCTGTGTTAATCTCCCACGCTAGTGTGGCTTCTGTAGAATCAGGGTCAACATTATATATTATCAAGTTTGGTTCTTTTACAGCATCAATTCCATAACTTTCTATTGCAATATCAATAGCTTCATTGGAAGAAACTGTAGGAATAGTTTCAATTGAAAAATCATTTATATATGTGCTGTACAGATAATCAGCCAGACCTGTTTCTTTATTAGAAATAACTGTTATAGATGCCCCTAAAATCTCAATACCGTTATAATATTGTGAAAAATAGAAAACATTATCAACTGAATTTGTTGTGAATCTATCATATTTAATTTCTGTTTCGATATTCTGAATACCTAATAAACTCCCCATTCCCCTTATTGCTTCAAAAGCATCATCGGCTGTAAGAACAGGAAAATCAGCAATTACTCCATCAATAAATTCTATAGTATCGTTATTGCTGTATGAGATATCAGGTAATACACCATTATTTAAAGCGGTTAAATCTTCTAAATCCAGCGTTGCTCCAGTAGACGTTGACAAGGGAGCTACATTTAATTCAAAAGACTTAGTCATGGAAAAACCGCCATGTTCTAATGTTGCTTTTAATATAACTGGAATAAAGCTATCAGAATAACTCCTATTAACTATGCCATCGTTTGAAACAAAAGATATATTGTTGCTTTCCCACGTTATGGAACTACCGCTGTTACCGATAAGTGATAATTCTACATTTTGAGACACGTAATTTTTATTATCACCTTCTTGATACTTAACATTAAGCTCGGCATAGTCTTCTTCTAAAATCATCATTGATTCTATCCAATTAGGCATAGAAGGTGTTTCTTCTATTGAAAAAGAGCTGGTCTCAATAGAAATAATATTACTAGTTAATACATCTTCATTAGATGTTGCAGAAACATAATACTCATATATATTTCCAGTCAATGCAGTTTCGTCTATGTAATAATTGGCGTTTTGTATTGTTTTTACCTTATTAAAATCTCCATTATTCCCTTTGAAAACATCGAATGTATCAAAGCCTATATTACTCCATGACAATACATTTGCTCCATATTCACTAAACCCATTTAGAACAAGCGAAGATGTACTGTTATCATCAAAATCATATTTAAGGATGATAGCAGAAAGAGAAAAGTTGTTAATAAAAACTTCTTCCGGAGCACATTTTGTTCCAACAAAACCTATTGTTGTTGAACCATCAACAGGAATAGGATTCGTCCACATTTCACTTGTGATTGTATAATGAGTGTCAGTATTCTCTATGATACGTCCATCCCAAAGGTTGTCAATTACAAAATTCGTATCAAAAGTTAATGTCCACGCTTCAACAGGCGAGTCGGAAGTGTTGTTGATAACCAATTCACCTTGAACTCCAGAATCCCATGAATTAGTGATATTAACATTAACATCATATCCTTCTGATATTTCAACCCTTTCGGAACAAAGCTCAAAATCTGTAGGAATCACAAAATCATCATCAGTAAGAACATATCCGAATGTTACACTCTGATTAGGTGTAATTTCATAATTCCATCCGCTATTCTTAATGACATAATCTGTGTTATCACTATCTACAATAGTTGCATTCCACAAATTGTCGATTTTGCCCTCGGCATCATACTTGAACGCCCAGTTAAGTATGGATTCTTCGCCCGTATTAGTGATTTTCACCTCTACTGACTGTCCGTTATCCCATTCGTTTACAACTGTATAATCAACAGTGTATCCGTCATAGGAATATGTTGTTGTACCAGTTGCTGCAAAAGCAGGGATTGTCGGTAACATCGTAGCCGCCATTGCAACAGCAACCACACCCGACAAAAGTCTTTTGGTTTTCTGAACAAGCTTGTTCTTCATGTTTTCCTCCATTTCCGCAGCCAAAGGTTCTATGCCTACAGAGCCTTTAACTGCAATTGATTGTTTGGTTTAGTTGTCCTTTCTGAACTTCTCAATAGCCTTAGGCATTTCAGGCTGATTGAACCAGAAAAAGCACGCAGAAGCCGCAGATGATACGCCAACCACCAGTGCTAAAGCAGCCAGAGAGGAGATGAACTTCAGGATAATGCTATTCACTTTCTTCATTTTTCTTTCCCCTTTCTCGGATAACAGTTTGCAGAGCAATAGGCTCGTTTGGCTGACAGAAACAGATAGCACAAGCACTTCTTGAAATAAACGTCAGCGTAAGCATCACAAGCCCTGCAATTATCGTCATCAAAATCATTCTGTTCGGCTCATTTGACTTTCGCAAAAGCCGTCACCTCAATTCTTGCAGATTTTTCTTGTAAAAGCAATAAATTTTGCACAAGATGTCGTTTTTATGTTCCAAGATGTATTGACTTTATCTTTTTTTCGATAACAGCCACCAGCATTGAACTGCTTGCAGTAAATATTCCTAAAGCAAGGCATACCATTATTTCCAACATATTTGCTACGAAAAATAAAGAAATAATAAAAATAATCAAGAAGGCATATATAATGCTGTTTTTTCTGAGCCTTTTCTTATCCTTGTCGCTGATAGGCTTGTTTTCGTGTTCCAACGGTGCAAAGACCAGTATTACAATGACAGAAAAAGCGACTGCAAACACAGTTATAGCGGCGTAGATATTAGCCGGAACAAATTTAATAAAAAGGATAAAAAGGCTTAGTACAACAACCAAGACACAACAGCACCCCAAATGTGTTTTAGCATGAAATCCGCCTGCCGATTTGCGTATAAGTATAAAGAACGCCAAATAGCATACGCATTGCCAAACTGTTCCGCTTATAACCGCAAGCACAAGTGCAATTATCCCGTTAAATACCGTTGATAAAAGAAGCTGCAACCCATATTCATAGACTTCTTCATCTTCGCTTTTTATTACTTCGTTGCGTACAAAAAAAGAAGCCATTCTTTTTGAAAGACGAGCAATCATAAATATCACCTCGCCTTATAGGGTAGCTTCTATCGGGAGTATTTTCAATAATTTCTGCACAAGATGTCGATTTTATGTTCCAAGATGTATTGACAAAAGAAAAAAGCCTGTTTAACCGCATCCCATCTTTGCAGTAAACAAGCTTTTGCTTTTATTTGGTAAGTATAATTTTTATCGAGAAATAACCGTTATTATAATTGCAACTTACATAGCCGTTCATACCCTCAACGGTTTGTCGTATGCTCTGCATACCGATTCCGTGAGCTTCTTTGTTTTTCTTTGAGGTTATGAGGTTGCTTACATCAACGGGGAGCGATGTGTTTTCGATCTCAATTATCAGCTTATTATCCAGCTGATACATTGCAACGCATACGCATTTTTCGCCACTGTCCATTCTTTCACAGGCTTCAATGGCATTGTCGAGGGCATTGCCTAAAATTCTGCATATGCCGATTGTATCGAACTCAATAGTGTTTACTTTGATTTTGCTCATAAAGGAGATTTTACGGTTCCGTGCATAATCGCCTTTCAGATTGATAATGGAATCAATAGCGGAATTTCCTGTATAACAAACCGATGTGGCTTTCTCTACATCGCTGTATAGCCTATGTATATGTTGTTTTGCTTCATCGTATTTGTTATCCTTTATTAAATCATTCAGCACGGTTACCTGATTTTTCAAATCGTGCTTTATATTACGAATTTCCGTATACGAACTGGCAATCGCACGATAATTCTCACTTTCATGCTCCATAATTTGCTCAAGCGTGGCAAGCCTGATTTGCTTATCATAACTTTCAAAGTAATTGAACACCGAGAAATTCAGATACAGAACTCCGCAGACCGAAATGATATAACCTATCATAACATTATTTCCACTATGATTGGCAGGGAATATCTGATTGAGGATAATGGCGCTTAAAAACGGCATCAAAATGATAAGCACCCAATATCTGAACGGCAAGCTCTTGACCTTGTTTTTGTAAATACGGCAGGAATATACGATAATCCAGAAATCAAAGATTTTCGTTCCTATCATTCCAAGAACTCTGCCCATATTCGATTCCAGAAGCTCCGCAGGATTTCCGTAACCCATAATTGCAAGTATGCCTGCAAACAGCGTTTCTGATATAAAGATAATCAGTATGCAATAAATAGAAGCAAACAGCTTTAGCGTTTTTGAACCGCTGTATATCAAAAACGACAGCGATAATAATATGACGAAAGAAATACCAATTCTTATATAAGGTGAAGAAGCATTTAACGTCGACACCATAAGAACAGCGAATGCAATTGCATAACTTATAATGTAGATAATAATCGAATTATATTTTCTCTCAAAAATGCGATGATAAAAAAAAGCGACAATCAGTATTTCGAAAAATGAATTTACAGTTTCAATTATGTCATAAACAGATGGCACGAACATATCAGCACCTCACAGTCAAAAAGGAGATGAACTTGTCGGTAACAGATTGCTTTGAGTTGCGGCTTAACGGTATTTTATCGCCGTTTTTCATAATGATTTTGGAAGGCTCAATATTGTCAATGTATGCAAGGTTAACGTAATAGCTCTTGTGCGGCTTAATGAAATTGACAAGACGTTCATCTTCTTCAATTTCAGACAACTTGCCGTTAAACTGATATTTATCGGTTGTTGTATGCAGTACGACAGTGCGTTTAAAGATTTCAAAGTACAGAATATCACTTACAGAAATATTGAAAACGTTATTAGATGTTTGAACGGGAAATGTCATATGTGTCTGATGATATTCATTGAATATTGAGCGAAGCTGCTTTATATACATATGCTCAGGCTGTCCTTTCAGTAAATATCTGAAAGCATTTACCTCGTAACCGCTTGTTGCAAATTCCTGATGGCTTGTCAGAAAGGCGATTATAACAAACTTGTCAGTTTCACGGATTTTCTCGGCTACTTGTAACCCTGTCAGCTTTTTCATTTCAATATCAAGTATGATTACATCAAACTGATTAGCTTTAAACTGCGACAGAAATTGCTCTCCGCTGTCAAATTCGCTGATACACAGCTTTTCTATATCGGGATAGCTTTTGGCTATCAGTCCTTTCAGTTCGTCAAGAAACTTTTTTTCATCATCACACATCGCTAACCGCATATATATCACCATCCTTGATTTTATGAAACCACATTTATCTCCACATCTATTATATCTTATTTTGTCAAGAATTTCAAGCCTAAAGCTGCCCACAGAAAGCCTTAAAGGACACAAGCCGTTTGTAGCAGACAAGTCCACAGACAATGATTTCTACCTTTTTACCCTTATGGCAGTCGCCCGTGAGCTTTCACAGCAGGGCATTTCCGAAGCGGAAGTCCATATCGCCGCAGGTCTGCCGCTGACTTGGATAAAAACTCAGCGTGAGGATTTCAGAAGCTATAAGAGGCGTTATTATTATGGCTTTCTTTTTATTCAAGCTCCCCCGACCGTTTCTTGTTTCGGCTCTGCTCCTGTTCCTTGTCTTTGCCTAAAATTGTATCAACATTTTTCTTGATTGTCTGAAGCTCCGACATCTCACATTTTGCCGAATAGTAGTCCTTATACAGTTTGTCCTTTTCTGCAAGAAGTGCTTTCTGCTCGGCTCGGAGTTCCCTGATAAGCGGCGGCTTTTCGTCCTTAAAGGTTTTCTTGATATACTTTTCAGCGGCAGAAAAGACAATCAGCTCCGACTCATGTTCCCTTCGATAACGCTCCTTGAAAACAACAGTTTGCAGTCTATCTGCAATCGGCTTTGTCTTTCGGTAGTTGTCAATATTTTGTATCGACTCCTCAATGGATTTGAGCTGTTTCTCAATATCCTTGATTTTAGAACGAGTGCCGTTGTATCGTTCTCTCGTTGCATCAACCTTTGCAGAAAGTACATCATAGTCAAGAAGATTATGCTCGGTCAGGTAGTTATGAGTTTGTGCAGCCATTTTGATATTGTTAATCTTTGCCCAATTTTCAAGACCGACAGTATTCTGCTGTTGGTTTTTAATTCGGTTTTCAATATCAATAAGGAGATTGATTTTCTCGCCTTTAGCGGTTGTGAGATTTTTCTGTCCTACAATTCTGTTGCGTATCTGTTCTTCTGAGTAATCAGCTCCGAGCGTTTTGGCACGAGTGAAACGCTCCTGTCCTTCGGCACGAAAAGCAATGTGCTTTCCCGTCTTTATTTCGTAGTTTTCTCTCTGCATAAGAATAAGAAAATCGTCCCAACTCTGAGCTTTGAAAATACAACGGTCGATAGTCTGACGAAGCAAGGCTTTCCAGCTCTTACCCTGTTTCTCCTGCGAATGTTCGTAGTGGCTCTTGCCTTTTTCTTTCGGGTTATCAATTACAGAAAGTTCGTATTCCTTGCAGAGCTTATCACTCGTGCGGCGAATATAATAGTAGCTGTTTGGTGATGAGTGATACCTTTTCTTGTCTTTGAAGCTCACAGAATTTATTAGGATATGGTTGTGAACGTGTCCCTTATCTGTGTGAGTTGCAATGACATATTGAAATCTTCCCTTGAGAATTTTGTCTGCAAGCTCTATTCCAATCTTGTGAGCAGTTTCATAATCTACCTCGCCCGGTGCAAAGGATTGAATTAAATGTAGAGCCAATGTTCCGTCGGTTTTGTCGGCGTTCTTCTTCACTTGATTAAACTCATAAAAAGCAATCTGCGGACTGCAAGCGTATCCGTCAACAAGCAAAGTGTTGTCGGTTTTCTTTGGGTTCATAATGTAGTCCAGAGCTTTATTCAAGGTAGTTGTGATAGGATGGATTTCAGTAACTGCCATATTTCCTCCTGCTTTTCAAGTATCTGTCGCATATCTCCTGCGTAAACAGTTTCGGTAGAATTGATACGCTTTGCAATCTGATTTATGTTGCGTGAAACACCTTCAAGCTGTTTTCCGATTTCAGCAAACTGCGAATAATCAACTTGAACAAGCATACCGTCTATCGCCATTTTGCGAAGGTATGCGGACATATTCGTTACATTCATCAGCGACATTTTGTGCTTGATGAACTCCTTTTCTTCTTTGCTTACATAGAATGTAAGCATAACAGGTCTGAGTCTTTCAGCCATTGTCATTCCTCCTTGCAAATGAGAATTTGTTTGCATTTTATAAGGCAGTATTGCCGCCATTCAGGGGTTTGGGGATTGCCCCAACAAGCGAAGTTTGAGAATTAGGATAGGTGCCTAATTCTGCAAACGGGCGTTTGTCTGCTCTTTGATTTTTTCATAAAAATCAAGAGTGTATAGACAAATGCTATGCTTGCTGTCAACCTCTCGCACCGCAGTGCTTTGAACAATTTTTTCAAAGAAAAATCATTTTAGAGCAGCTCTATCAATGATTAGAAGCGGTTACACGGAAACGCATTTTCGTGAAAATCAATGTTTTCACTTCTCAAAACACCTATAAGGTGATAATAAAAGCAGATGTATGCTTTTTTCAAAAGACGATAATATGTTGAGCGGGATATTTCAAGTATGCTTATTATCTCGTCGTTGTCATAATCGAAATTATCAAAATAGAGCATTTGGAGAATTTTGTAATACGTCCTGCCGCCATCGGGATAGTCCCTGACCATTATCACGACAGTTTCAAGCAGCTTCAAAAGTTCAAGGTCTTTGTAGTACACGCACACTCTTTCGTGGAACTTCTGTTCGTCCTTTTTGCTTTCAAACAGAACAAGACCTTCAACAATGTCCGAGAGATGTTTTCGGCTGCTCACATAGACTTCCTCGTCAAGAAAAACAAGATTGTTATTAACCGTATGGAGTATTTTTCGGTACAGCTTCAGAAGCGACCTAATCATTTTCTCTTTATTTTTGTCACATACCGTTGCATTGCTATTCATTGATTTACCTCCGTTCTGTCTGCAATGCCAACAAATTTTTCTCAAAACATATTGACAATGCGTTCGTTTGATGATATAATGTAGACGAACATAATCACAATTACATTATACTTGTTGCTTGGTAAAATGTCAATAGGTTATTTGAAATTTTGTTCGTAAAACACGAACACTATAAAATGGAGGAAGCTTTATGGAACTCAAGGATAAAATTGCACGGTTAAGAAAAATCAAAGGCTTAACTCAGATTGAGCTTGCAAAAAAGGTGGGAATAACAACCCGTGCTATTCAGAATTACGAGATGGGAACGAGAACTCCAAGAATTGATGTAGTGACCAGAATAGCAAGTGTGCTTGAAGTTGATGTTGACGACCTTGTCAATGATAGCGATAATTTCATTATGGCTGCAAAAGAAAAGTACGGCGCAAGAGGAAAAGCAAGTGCTGAAATGCTTATTGAAAATGCAACCGCACTCTTTGCGGGCGGCGATATATCTGAAGAAGATAAGGCAAATGTTATGGAAGCACTTCAGGAAGCATACTGGCGTTCAAAGATTAAGAATAAGAAGTATACGCCTAAAAAATATCGCAAGAACGATTCGGAGGATAACGAAAATAAATAAGGGCGCAAAAGCCATTGGGCTGAAAATGACACAGCAGATATGATATAATAAACGCAAGCGTTTATTATATGTTATTTCAATTGTCCTCGCACATACGCAAATCAAAGATTTGCTCCGTGCGTATCGGACAATTATATCACAGCCTTACGGCTATGATATAATAACAATAAGAGTACGAATTTGCCCGCACCCACGAAAGGTTGGTGAGATATGTACAAAAATGATATTTACAAGCTCGTCGAAAAAGTAAAACGCAAATATCACACAAATAATCCGTATGAGATTGCGGATATGTGCGGTATTGAAATAATCTACAGAAGCTTTGAAGCTATGAAGGGAATGTACACGGTTATGGAAAGAAATCCATACATTTTCCTTAACGACAAACTTGATGAGTTTATGGAAAAGGTGGTTATGTTCCACGAACTCGGACATCACTTTATGCACAGACACCACGCCGTTACAACTTTCAAAGAACACACACTTTATGATATGACATCCAAATTGGAAATTGAAGCGAATACCTTTGCGGCTAATTTCATTATAAGTGACGATGACGTAAAACATAATACATATTATGGCTTTACAAGCGAACAGCTTGCACGATACCTTTGTGTTCCTCACGACTTACTTCTCATTAAAATGGAAGATATGAACGCACGGGGATACGATTACAATGTATGCTATAATCCGAGGAGTGACTTTCTCGGAAGATGAATTGATATAGACCTTGAAGAAGAAACCTTTTCTTTTTCAGAATAGCCGTTGTCCTGAAAATGATACAGCGGAATATGTTATAATGAGATAAAGAGGAAAAACCGTTGCTTTTCAAGGAGGTATCTTTATGGATAAAACATATTTCGTAACCATTACGGGACTCAATCATTACTACGGAGCAAAGCCCTTTGAGATTGGCAGAGTTATCAAGCTCATTAAAGAACCCGATAATGAATATGACAATGAAGCAATTGTTGCATTTCTGCCTTTCATTGACAAAATAGGCTATGTGGCAAACAGCACAAATACAGTTTATCAGGGAACGATAAGCGCAGGCAGGCTTTATGACAAGATTGAGGACTACGCTTATGCAAGAGTTATGTTTATAACGCATAGTTCTGTTATTGCCCTCGTTCTTGATAAGGACGACGTGGAAGAAGATGACGATGATTGCACTGACAATGACGGAGAAATAAAGGCAGCGGTTGTTGAAGACGAAAAGCCGAAAAAGAAGAAATCTACGAAGAACCCAATTGGCTTTAAGGGATAACTTGAAAGGGTGATTTATATTACACTTACAGAGCGTTATGAATATCTGAAATCTCTTGTAAAGGAGCGCAGAACCGAGTTTGAAGCCCTTTGCAAATTTGCCGAGGAAGAAACAGAGTATCTGACAGCTCCGGCAAGCTCACGTTTTCATCTTTGCAGGGAAAGCGGCTTACTGGAACATTCGCTTAATGTATGCGAAACGATGCTGAAGCTAAAGAGCGCTGTTGCTCCCGAAATCAGCGATGATAGCTGCATAATTACAGCCCTGTTTCACGATTTGGGTAAGGTCGGTGAGCCGTCTAATCCAATGTATGTGAAAAACAACGGCAAGAACGGAAAAGAGCCGAGTATTCCGTACAGCGTAAATAACAATATGACCTATATGAGTATTCCGCTTCGCAGCTTGTACTTCATTCTGCCACGGTTTCCGTTAACCGAGGAAGAAACTCAGGCTATTATGTATCACGATGGTCAGTATGTGGATGATAATAAATCCGTTGCAACAAAAGAGTGTCCGCTGCTGTTTCTATTACAGTATGCGGATACTTGGAGTACATTTGTCATAGAGAAGGGAAAATGATGTATAAGTTTTTGTTTGAACTGGCAACTGACCCTTTAGGGTTGCCTATTGAATGGTATTATGAATACTTAATTCTGGTTGTCATCAATTGGCTTGCATACAAGCTTGCGTACAGTAAAGTCGGAGATTTGTATAATGGCGGTTTTATTTCCGGTAGAGGAACTGGCTCTTTTCTGCATTGGCTTATTCGATTTGTTTTTTTCGTTGTTATTTGGGCAGTCACATATTTTGTTGTTTTGGCAGGAAAATTTGTCCTTGCAAATCGAGAAATAATTGTTATGTCAATGTGTGGTATTTCCTTAACAGTAATTATCTGTATATCCGCAGTAGCTCTAATGAGATTTATAAATAAGAAAAAGGCGGTGGATAAAAATGTCTGATGAAGCAAGGACTACCCATCAACGCTTAAAAATCCTCTACCTATACAAAATTCTGCTTGAAAAAACAGACGAGCAGCATTATATAAGTATGCCCGAAATAATCTCACAGCTTGAGCTTTATGGAATTTCCGCCGGAAGAAAAGCTATTTACGAGGATATAGAAGCCTTGAAAACCTTTGGACTTGACATAGTTCAGCTAAAGGGCAATGTTTCGGGATATTATGTGGCAAGTCGGGAATTTGAATTACCGGAGCTTAAACTGCTTGCGGACGCTGTTTCATCTTCACGCTTTCTGACCGAAAAGAAATCCGCCGAGCTTTTGAAGAAGATTGAAGGCTTATCAAGCGTTCACGAAGCAAAGCAGATACAAAGACAGGTTTATGTTACAAACCGTGTAAAGGCGATGAACGAGCGAATTTATATGAGCGTTGATGTAATTCACAGAGCAATTGCCGAGGGTAAAAAAATAACATTCAAGTATTTTGATTATGATTTACATAAAAGGAAAAAGTATCGTGACGGAGTTCGTGTCTGCTCTCCTTACGCATTAGCTTGGGACGATGAGCGTTACTATATGATTGCGTTCTACGATAAGAGAGATTGTATCTCAAATTTCCGTATTGACCGTATGGAAAGTGTGGAAATACTTGATGAAAAGGCAAAGCCGAAGTCTGAGAAATTCATTGTTGCTGATTATATGAACTCGTCTTTTTCGATGTTCAGCGGAGAGTCGCAGGATGTAAAGCTTCGTTTTGATAATAAGCTTATTAACGCTGTTATTGACCGTTTCGGTAAGAACATAACTATCGTTGCCGACGGTGACAGCCATTTCACGACCAGAGTTAAGGTAAAAGCCGAACAGCCTGAACCTTTCTTCGGTTGGTTGTTTCAATTTGGAACAATGGCTGAAATAGTTGAGCCGTGTGAATTAAGATTGAAATACATACAGCACTTGAAGTTGGTGCTTTCACAGATGGGAGAATAAAAGAATGGAACAGCTTATCAAAGGCATTCATCACGTTTCTATGAAATGCCGTAAGGGAGAGCAGTATCAAAAGGTTATATCCTTTTACAGAGATGTTCTCGGCTTGCGTGTTCTTCGCACTTGGGGCGAGAACGAGCCTGACGGCGTGATGTTTGATACCGGGAACGGAGCAATAGAAATCTTCACAAATGCCTCTGACGAGGTTGAACTCGGCATTATACGTCATTTCGCATTGGAAACCGATAATGTGGACGCTTGTATTCAGCGGGTCAAAGAAGCAGGCTATGAAGTATTTATTGAGCCGAAGGATATTGTTATCCCCTCTAATCCGCCGTTAAATGCACGAATTGCATTTTGCTTTGGTCCTCTCAGCGAACAAATAGAGTTTTTTCAGGTGAGAAAAATTTGAGACTTTTTTGAGAGAAAATTGGGATGAAAATGGAACACTCGTGGTACTGACTTGCGAAAGTCAATATGTTATAATAAGTATGCTGGCAGATTATGTGCTTTTGCATACGCCTTAAAATTGAATATCGGTATATACAGCCTTGTCGTTTAAATGCGGCTGGGCTTTTTTTATACCCAAAATCTGTCGGCTAATACAAGTCGGCACATCTTAGGACTTATGGATTTATCCGTGAGTCCTTTTTTGTTGCACGAAAAAGGAGCAGACAGATGAATAAGTACAGCGAAGCAATCGCTCGGTATCCCTGAGCTTGATTTTGATTTCAACGGAAAAGCAATCAAAATTCAAGATTTCAGGAGGATACATATATGAATATCTTTGTTTTCAAGGACAGAAATGACACAGAGGCGGGCTATATTCAGATTACCGAGGAGGAGCTTCAGGCTTATAAGGAAAATTCCGACGATAAGGTTTACCTTATCAATCTCGGTCATTCCATTATGGAGGTTGATAAGCTTACATACTACAACTTCTATAAAGAGGAAAACCGTGAGCAGTACAGACAAAAGCTTGCAATTAAAAACAATGTGGTATCTATGGAGAGTCTTATTGCAAACGGCTTCAATGAATGTAATCTCATAGCAGACAGCTCCGAGCCTTTAGATGAAAAGGTTGAGCGTGAAATGATGATAAAAAAGCTCCCCGAAGCGATGTCTACTCTTACGGATGAGGAAAAGGAGCTTATTCATCAAATCTATTTTAATCACATCAGCGAACGTGATTTATCGAAAATCTGGAATATCCCAAGAAAGACACTTAGCTATCGTAGAGAAAAGGCGTTGTTAAAGCTCAGAAAATTTTTTGAAGAATAAGAAACATTTTTTCGCCCACCCCCTCGTTTTTTTCCTGTATATAGTGAGGGGCAAAAAGCTCACTCGACAGTACATTGAAAATTGAATAACAACGCTCAAGTTACGTTCCTCTTGCTCTGCGGAAGCGGAAGCGGGAAGAAGATTACGCCAAGATGTCATTGATAGGCATTTCAGGTATCGTAGGCAACGACAAAAGCATCGGTTTTGACCAAATTCGTTAGGCGCTACACCAAATGCACATCTGAAAAGACGGAGCGAGAAATAATCTTCATAATGATAGGCAGCTCCTATCACGCCATAACCGGCAAGAGGTATAATGATACTTCCGTTCAGACCGAAAAGGTAACGGCTATCCCACAGGAATGGGTAGAGGTTAAAGTCCTATGAGATTGCTTTAGCAAGCAGTCGGCTTGAGATGTTCCCTCCGTCAGGGGTGTTGAGAACAAATATGACGGACTACATATAAATTACAGGATTAAGCAGGCTGTACTTTATTTCAGCCTGCTTTTACATAGTGGTTTGCTATGAATATATTTGAAAGGAAGTATGAAAATGCTTACAGTGAAAAAGGGACAGATTTACTTAGCTTACCTCAACGGCAAAGGTTGTGAACAGCGTGGAAAACGTCCCGTCCTGATTTTGCAGAACGATGTCGGAAACAAGCACAGTCCCACAACAATCATCGCTCCGATAACCTCGGCAAAGAAAAGAAGAAATCTTCCCGTACACGTTCCTCTTTACAGCAACAAGCTGAACAAGGATTCGATGGTTTTGCTTGAACAGGTACAGGTGATGGACAAGTCGAGGCTTGGCAAGATGATTTGCAGCATCAGCGACGAACAGCTTACAGAGGTTGAAAAGGCACTCGCCGTCAGCTTCGGAATGAACAACGATTTTAACGGAGGTAACGCAAATGAATGAAATTAAGGTTTTTGAAAACGAACAGTTCGGAGAAATCAGAACGGTAACAATCGACGGTCAGCCGTGGTTTGTTGGTAAAGATGTGGCAACAGCTTTAGGATATTCTAATCCAACAAAGGCGGTCAGAGACAGGGTTGACGAAGAAGACCGATGGGGGTCCAATTTAGACCCCCATCTCTTCATTGATAATCTGGGAAGAACACAAGCCCCAACACTTATTAACGAAAGCGGACTTTACAGCTTGATTCTTTCAAGCAAGCTTGAAACGGCTAAACAGTTCAAACGCTGGGTAACTTCCGAAGTCCTCCCTTCAATCAGAAAATACGGAGCCTATGCTACCGAGGAAACGCTGAACAGAGTTGAGGGCGATACGGAAGAAGCCGAAAAGCTGTTCCGTATGCTGAGAGAGGAAAAACAGCGGTCAAAGGATATTGCCAATCAGAACGAAAAGCTGATTACAGAAATACACCGATTGAACGAAGAAAACACCGCACTCGCCGAAGTGGTTGATTTTGTCAGTATGCACAGCGATGACGGAGATAACCTTATTACTGTATCGGAAATCGCCGCCGCATACAGAATGACCGCTGCCGAATTTAATCGTATGCTTGCAATTCTCGGCATTCAGTATAAGGCATACGGAACTTGGTTTCTCGTTGACAAATACACCGACCGTGGATACACACAAACTGACAGGCGTTTCAGAAAAAATAACGAATGTGACGATGTGTACATTCACACTCGCTGGACGCACGAAGGAACAAGGTTTTTGTATGAGTTTCTGAAGCTGCACAACATTCTACCGGTATATGAACGGTGTAAATAATTCGATAATTCTCTCCTTGATATTTTTTCGCAAACGGCAGTTTTCTCTTGAACTGCCGTTTTTACATAGCCTGACCTTCCGTCCTAAGCAGAGAAAATTTTACAAACAGGCTTGACATTAGCGCTTTAAAGCGCTAAAATAAAGGAGAGATAACGATGACAAAAACAACTCAAATTGATAGCAAATACGGTATTTTTCTTACGCTTCAGGTTCTCTTGGAGCATAAGCTTATAAATCAGGAAACTTTTAACAAGATAATCAAGGTGGAGTTCAAGGACTACCCGATTAAAGGATAGGAGGAACAAAGTATGTTTAGTACATTTATGCTTGATCGCAACCGACCACGAAAGGTTGTGTTCTATGGCAGAGTATCGACAGAACACGAGGCACAGCTCTCGGCTTTGGAAAATCAGATGCAATGGTATGAGGATATTGCAAAGCGTTTTCCAAATTGGGAGGTCGTCGATAAATACATAGACGAGGGTATCACAGGCACTCAGGCAAGGAAAAGACCTGCGTTTATGAAAATGATTGAGGACTCATACACAGGCAAGTTTGACTTGGTTGTTACCCGTGAGGTGTGCCGTTTCGCAAGAAATACGGTTGACGCACTCAATTATACGAGAGATTTGAGAAACCGCAATCTTGAAGTGTACTTCGTTGATGATAATATCTGGACAATGGACGGTGACGGAGAGTTGAGACTCACCATTATGGCTACGCTTGCACAGGAAGAAAGCCGAAAAGTATCGGAGAGAGTCCGTGCAGGACAGCGTATCAGCCGTGAAAACGGTATGCTCTACGGCAGCGGAAACATTCTCGGATATGACCGTAAGGCGGGCGAAAGCTATACCGTAAATCCCGAACAGGCGGAAACAGTCCGTATGATATATGACCTTTATGAAGAAGGCTATGGAACTCTGAAAATTGCAAAGATTTTGCAGGAACGCAAACGCCTGACCGCTTCTGGAAATACCAAGTGGACTTGTCATAATGTGGGGCGAATTTTGAAGAATGCGACCTACAAGGGGTATATCGGCTACAACAAATCGCATAGCAACAACTACCTCGACCAGAAGCGTATACACAATAATGACACGGATACCTATGTCTATGTTAAGGGCGATTTTGAGCCGATAATCACGGAAGAACAATGGGACAGATGTCAGGCTATTCTTAAATCCAAGAAGAAAACTACGCTTGTGGAGAATGGCGAAGTCAAAAAAGAAAGCACACGCACATCTTCGGATATTTGGGTAAAAAAATTACGCTGCTCTTGTGGCTCGTCTTTCCGTAAAAACCGTTATCACAAGAACAAAGAAGGCGTTGTAAGCTACAATTATGTGTGCTACAATCAGGTAAACAACGGCAAAGCTTCGTTCAGAGCAAAAAGCGGTCTTGATACTGAGGGCTATTGTGATGAACATTCTGTAACAGACTGGAAAATGGAAATGATGGCAAAATATTTCCTTAATGAAGCGTGGCAAAGCCGAAAAGAGGACTTGATGATAACTCTTGAATATATCAAGAAGCACTACACAACCGCAACAAGAAACAGCACCGAACACAGCGAACTGTTTATGGACGCTCAGATTGAAAAAGTCGAACGAAAAATTAAAAACCTTGTAGACCTCTACACAGACGGTCAAATAGATAAGAACGAATTTGCAGAGTTCAAACAGGCTTACAGCACGGAGCTTGCAGACCTGAAAGAGCAGAAAAAGAAATTATCTGAACAGCAGGAAATATTTGAAAGCTGTATGGATGATTTAACAGCAGTTTCTCAGGCTCTTGCGGGTATGATTGATATGAGCGAAATTCAGCTTAACCGAGATTTCATCGACAAGGCGGTAACATCTATAAATGTTGAGGACAACCGATTTATATGGAACTTCAACATAAGACCAACTACAACGGCAGTATCCAATATGTGCGTTGACGGCACAAAAAAACGTCCCGTAATTTGTATCGACGGCGAAAAAATCGCCGAGGACAGCACGGGGGCTTCTGACGAAGCCTCCGACTTACATATCTTAGACACACCTGAAAGTGTCAAATCATCTTATTTATCTAACGAAATCCTTGAAAATCCGCTGTTTTCAAAAAACTTATCCCTAATACACCGACTGCACAGGCAGCTATCGCTGACAAGAAGTAATTGCAAAGCTTCACTTTTATAGCTAACAAATAAATTAAAAACGGTCATTCTCCTTAAATCGGAGATATGACCGTTTTTTTATTGATTTTCGTATTCGCAACACTTGGGGAAAATTTTTTTAAAAAAATTGGCTCTTTGTCAATAGTTGGGGTACGAAAAAATAGAAAATTGCGAAGCAGTCCCTTTATGATGAGGACGAGGAATAAACTGTAAGCGAAGATACTGTTGACGAGGAAACCAATGACGATGAGGAATAGCCCTCGCAAGCCTGAGTAATCAGGCTTAGTATATAAAAATCAACAAAAACTGTTGACATGTTCATCTCGATGTGTTATACTAATAAACGAAAGGAGTTGATACGAGTGATTACGGAATTTGGTAAGGCATTAAGAAAGTTACGCATAGACCGTGGCGAAATCCTTAAAACAATGGCAGAAAAGCTCAATATGACTTCTTCGTACTTATCTGCGATTGAATGCGGAAAGCGAAATATCCCTTCTGATTTAATCAGCAAGCTGGCTTCAATTTACGATTTGACGGAAGAGGAACAAGAAATTCTGTCAGAAGCCCGTGATAAAAGTTTGACCAGTATCGAAATCGAATTAAGCACAAATAATGCATTTAAGCGTGATTTAGCATTGCAGTTTGCAAGAAAATTCGATGATATGGACGATGAACTTGCAGAACAGATATTAAAATTTCTCAATCATAATAAGGAGGAATGAATTATTAGCAAAATATATGTAGAAGCAAAGTCTAGGATGGAATTAAGACGACTTGCGAAAAAAATAAGAGAAATGCTGGATTTAACAAACGAACTCTATTTTCCAATAGTAGAAGTGCTTGAAATATTACATAAGTTTGATGAAGATGCACATTTTGAAATTGTTGAGGCTGATGAGTTAGAAGAAAACGAGCACGCTGTTACTGACATTATTTCAAAAACAATCAAAATACGTTCAGATGTATATGAGGGTGCGTGTAATGGCGTAGGTCGTGATAGAATGACCATTGCACACGAATTTGCACATTTCATCACCTTATGTGTTTGTGGTTTCAGATTGGCACGTTCTTTCGGTAATGTTGACGTTCCTCCTTACTGTGACCCGGAATGGCAAGCAAAATGCTTAGCCGGTGAACTAATGATAGACTCTGACCTTGTAAAAGGAATGTCACGTTCTGAGGTCAGCGAAAAATGTGGCGTGTCTTATGATGCTGCAAAACTTCAGTTAAGCAAAATATGATTTTTACATGCAATAAAGGACGGTGATTCCAATGGATTATTTATAAGGCAAAGAAAAAACGTGCTAATAAGCTGTTGGCGCAGCATATCAACACGTTTTGGCTGTGTTATAAACACAACTGTAGCAAGTTTATTATAACACAACCTGCTTTCTTTGTCTACTGGTATTTTACACAAAAACTTTTAAGACGGTGATTTATCACCAGAAAGCAGAGGTAATATGAAAAATATAATTGACGACGGATTTAGCTCCGAACTCGTTGCTGATGCGTTTTTTTCAGGTAATCTGGAAATTCCTTGCATTGAAAAACCGAAAGAACTTATCATTCCAAAATATCTTGTTCCGTTCACCAAAATGAACGCAAGCAGCTATTCTGAAAGTGCAGTGCATTTTTATGAACATGATAAAAGATTTTCCGATGTGCTGGTAAGTACGAAAGATTATCTTTCCGAACTCAAAAAATTTACAGCTGTAATATCGCCCGACTGTTCTCTTTATAGAGATATGCCGCTTTGCTTACAAATCGCAAATACATATATGAACCGTGCCGTTGGTTGTTATTTGCAGTCGCATGGCGTGTATGTAATTCCCAATGTTCGCTGGGGTGATGAACGCAGTTATACTACTGTTGAATTGCCTGAAAAATTTGCATTTTTAGGTGTTCCTAAAAACAGCATTGTATCAATCGGCACATACGGATGTATAAAAAGCAGAGTAAACAAGCAATATTTTGTCGAAGGATTATCAGCTATGCTTGATGAGCTTTCTCCGGAAGTGGTGCTTATTTACGGTGGAATGCCTGAATCTATCTTCGGACAGTTCAAAGAAAGAACCAATTTTGTATATTATCCCGACTGGATTTCTACTAAAAGAAGGAGGTCGGCATAATGGGGACAGGTTATTCAGGTAATTACACAAATACTAAAGGTAGCAATACACCAGTTTCAAAGACTGGTGATGTCAGGTATAGCCATAAAAAGACTGTTGATTATCTGCTTAATCCTAATCATCCCCAAGGTGGTTCGAAGGCTAAGTTTATGAAGGATGTTTTGGGATACACGCAAAAGGATGCAAAGCTTTTTCACAAGAACGTTGTATCTGCTATTCAGGGCAAAACTCCAGATAAAACAACAACCTCACAATACGGCACCAAACACACTTATAATACAGAACTTATAAGTAAAAGTGGTGCAAAAGTTAAGGCAAATGTTGTTGTGGTTATTCAAAGAGATAATGGAAGAACAACATATAAAATTGTTACGGTATATCCGGGAAAGAAGGATTAACTTATGAAAGAATTAGATGTTGTACGCCTTACAAAAGAATTTGAAGGTCTGGCTATCGGAACAAGAGGCACTATTGTGCTTGAATATGACGGGAAATTCTTTGAGGTAGAGTTTTTTGATGATGACGGCAACACTATAGATGTTTTCACAACGCCTGCCGACTGCATTGAACTTGAAAGAGAGTTTTAAAACTGAATATTACATAAGAGCTTCTCACACGAGAGGCTCTAATTATTATCGTTTGTTGAAAAAAACCGATAGGCTGTGAAATAAGTTCACGGTCTATCGGCTTTTATTCTGTCGGCTTATCGCTTGCCAAACTCATCATCTACAGCAGTGAGCGCTGCGGCGATTACCTTATCCATATCGTAGTACTTATACTGTCCGAGCCTGCCGCCGAAGATTACATCGGGACGGGTAGCGGCGAGGGCCTTGTACTTTTCGTAAAGAGCATTGTTTGCTTCGTCGTTTATCGGATAGTAAGGCTCAATGCCCGGCTGCCATTCGGCTGAATATTCACGGCTGATAACCGTCTTTTCCTGCTTGCCGAATTCAAAGTGCTTATGCTCGATAATTCTTGTGTAAGGCACTTCTCTGTCGGTGAAGTTAACTACCGCATCACCCTGATAGTTATCGGTGTCAAGTATCTCGTTTTCAAACCGTACCGAGCGGTAACCGAGTGCGCCGTATCTGTAACCGAAAAATTCGTCTATCTGTCCTGTGAAAACGGTCTTTTCGGCTATATCGGGGTTTTCCTTGATAAATTCAAAATAGTCGGTATCTGTCTTAACGTCTGAGCCTGCGAGCATTTTTTCTATTATCTGAGTATATCCGCCTATCGCTATGCCCTGATAGCGGTCATTGAAATAGTTGTTGTCATAGGTGAATCTGAGCGGCAGACGCTTTATTATGAACGCAGGAAGCTCGGTGCAGGGTCTGCCCCACTGCTTTTGCGTGTAGCCCTTTATCAGCTTTTCGTAAACGTCCGTTCCGACCAGCTTCAGTGCCTGTTCCTCGAGGTTCTGCGGCTCGCCTATGTTAAGATTTGCTATCTGACCGGCAATTATCGCCTTTGCTTCGGCGGGTGTCTTTATTCCCCACATTTTGCTGAAGGTGTTCATATTGAACGGCAGATTGTAAAGCTCGTCCTTGTAGGACGCTATCGGGGAATTGATGAAGTTGTTGAAATCGGCAAAGCGGTTCACATATTCCCATATTGCTTTGTCTGACGTGTGGAATATATGTGCGCCGAATTTGTGGACGTTTATCCCCTCGATATTCTCGGTGTAAATGTTGCCTGCAATGTGATTTCGCTTGTCGATAACAAGGCACTTCTTGCCACGCTGTGTTGCTTCATAGGCAAAAACCGAGCCGAAAAGCCCTGCTCCGACTATCAGGTAATCAAACTTTGACATAGTTCCTCCTTTTTGTAACGTAAAATCGGAATTACTTTATCCTGTCCATAATCATCCCTACCACCTGCTCTGCCGTAGTGTTAAGGCAATCTATCGTTATATCTGCGTAGCGGTTGTAGTACACCTCACGCTCGGCAATTATTTCCGCTACCGTTTCACCCGGACGGCAGGCTATACCTCTCGTCTTTATATTCGTAAGACGGCGGATAAGCTCCTGCTCGTCAACTCTGAGATATACGCAGATGCCGTTTTCTTTGAGATGTGCCATACCTGCGGCTGAAAATACGGCTGAACCGCCTGTTGCGATTATCGCTTTTTTATCGTTTATTGACAGCAGTGCCTGTTCTTCCGCCTGCTTGAAGCCGTCAAGTCCACGCTCGTCGATTATGTTCTGGAGCTTTGTTCCCTGTTGCTTTTGAATAACAAGGTCAGCATCCACAAAATCATATCCCATAGACTTTGCAAGCAGTACGCCGACAGTGCTTTTACCTGCGCCGGGCATTCCGATAAGAATTATGTTTTTCATTTTTGTGTCCTTCTCTTTTGTTCTTTGTATCAGCCGTTATCGGCTGTCATTGCTTTCTCATAGTAGTACCAGTTATCGCCGAGCGATGAAGTTTCGTTGTCGGATATATCCTTTACAGAATAGATAAGCTGTTTTGTGTTGCCGGTGTTGAAGCTGAAATGTACTGCATTATCCTGCTTTTCTACGCCGTAACAGTAAGTATGGCACAATACATCAAGCTCCTCCGTCAGCTTATCATAAAGCGGCTCGCCGTTTTCATCAGCGTTTATGACCGACTTTTCAAAAAGTCCGCCGTGAGCGGCTGTAATCTTGTAGTCGGCAATATCGTTGCCTGCGCTTACAACGCTGTCAAGAATCGCTGAATATTTCGACTTTACCTGAAGTATCTCACGCTTTTCGCACTCGGTGATACCTGCTCTCAGACAAATATCCCTCAAAAAGAACGAACCTATCAGCAGTACAAATACTCCGACAATTACAACGGCTGTTATAACTTTACGCTTGACGCTTTTCTTCTCAGCCATTATTCTCACCTTCTTCGGTCACATTCTCTTTATCGCTGTCTTTATCAATAGACTGCATTGCCGCAAGTGTATCCGCAAGCAGTGCAAGCGGTCCGCCGTGTTTATCCGTGCCGTTTACACGGAAGTTAGGCTTGTCGGTGGCAATGTTCAGCATCATATCCTTGCCGAATTTTCCTCCTACCGCCGAAACACGTTCCATCGTTTTCTTATCGGTCTTTTCGGGATAGAATATCATAACGTCGCCGCTCTGGATTATTTCGGTCAGGTGCATCTTCTGAGCAATCCTTCTCAGCTTTGCAACCTCAATAAGTCCCTCGACCGCTCTCGGCACATCGCCGTAACGGTCAATAAGCTCATCGGTCACATCATAAGCGTCCTCGTCATTTTCTATCATCGCTATCTTTCTGTAGCAGTCAACACGCTGTGCCTGATTAGAGATATACTTTTCGGGGATAAACGCATCAATTCTTATATCAATAAGGCACTCCGGAGTAATTTCGGGGGCTTTGCCCTGCTGTTCTAAAATCGCCTCGTTGAGCAGTTTTATATACATATCATAGCCGACAGACGCAAGATGTCCCGACTGGCTCTGACCGAGAACCGAGCCTGCGCCTCTTATTTCAAGGTCTTTCATAGCTATCCTGAATCCCGAACCGAAGCGTGTAAACTCTCTTATTGCGTCAAGTCGCTTGGTGGCGATCTCGCTGAGCACCTTGCCCCGTCTGAAAGTGAAATATGCGTATGCACGGCGGTTTGTACGTCCGACACGGCCTCTGAGCTGGTGGAGCTGGGCAAGTCCCATACAATCCGCATTCTCAATGATAAGCGTGTTGCAGTTAGGTACATCTACACCGGTTTCGATAAGCGTTGTGCAGACAAGCACATCTATCTCGCCTTCGATAAGCCTTCTCCATACATCGAGAAGCTCTTCCTCGCTCATTCTTCCGTGTGCAATTCCGATATTTGCTTCGGGTACCATAGAATGAATATCTGCGGCGCAGGAATATATGCTTTCAATGCGGTTGTGGACATAGTAAACCTGTCCGTTGCGGCGAAGCTCCTTATTTATCGCCTGCGCTATAACTCCTCTGTCGTGCTCGACAACGTATGTGGTTATCGGGTGACGGTCGCCGGGCGGAGTTTCAATGACACTCATATCCCTTATTCCAGACATCGCCATATTTAGCGTTCTGGGAATGGGGGTTGCAGATAACGTCAGAACATCTACGTTTGTGAACGCTTCTTTCAGCTTTTCCTTATCGTTTACGCCGAAACGCTGTTCTTCGTCTATAATAACAAGTCCTAAATCCTTGAACTTAACATCGTCCTGCACAAGCCTGTGTGTGCCTACTACAAGGTCAAGCTCGCCTTCTTCCAGCTTCTTCAGAATTATCTTCTGTTCCTTTGCTGTGCGGAAACGTGACAACAGCTCAACTCTTATATCAAAGCCCTCCATACGTTTTAAAACCGTCTGGTAGTGCTGCCACGCAAGAACGGTAGTCGGCACAAGTATAGCGCACTGCTTACCGTCACCTATACACTTGAATGCGGCACGGAGTGCGACCTCCGTCTTTCCAAACCCCACATCTCCGCAGAGAAGTCTCTCCATAGGGGCGGTACGCATCATATCGTGCTTTATTTCCTCTATACAGCGGAGCTGATCGTCCGTTTCAACATAGCTGAAATGATCCTCGAATATATGCTGCTGCTCGGTATCGGGGGAGAATGCAAATCCCTTTGCTTTCATACGGCGTGAATACAGCTCGATAAGCTCCTTCGCCATCTCCTGTGTTGCCGCTTTTGCCTTTGTCTTTGCCTTTTTCCAGGTATCTGTGCCAAGCTTGTTCAGCCTTACAGTATCCGCATCTCCGCTTCCGATATAACGTGAAATGAGGTCAAGCTGGGTAACGGGAACATAAAGCACATCCGTACCTGCGTATTTTATCTTTATATAATCCTTTGAAACCTTGTCTGCTGTGAGCTTCTGAACGCCCTCGAATACGCCTATACCGTATGAGCCGTGTACCACAAGATCGCCCTGAGAAATATCGCTGAGCGAACGTATCTGTGCGCCCTTTTTGACTTTCTTCTTAGGTGCGGAGGTTTTTGACGATGAAGCGCTTGTACGGGTGAGTACGGCTATTTTTTCTTCCGGATATTCAAAGCCTGCCGATAATATCCCCTCGACTACCGTAATTCTGCCGAGGTAGAATTTCTTCGGGTTTTTGGCATAATCAGCCTTGTAGCCTTTATCGTGCAGATCCTCCGCAAGTATCTTTGCCGCTTTGTCCGTGCCGCCGAAAATCACGCAGGAATAGCCGTTCCTGCTGTAATTGTCAAGCTCCTCGAAAAGCATTTTATACTCTCCGCTCCATGCGGAAAGCTGTATCGAATCCACCTTCAGAATATCGCTGAGGTTGATTCCTCCGCCTCTTATGAACGTATCCATATAAAGCCGCACTTTATTCTTTACCGTGTCCTGATATTCCGCTTTGCTCATCAGGTACCTGTCAAGTCCCTTGCACAGAACTCCGTCCTCTGTAAGCAGCTTAAGATCCTCAAGGTGAGCCGAGATAGCTCCCTTTGCCGCATCTGACGCAGTAAAGGATTCGCTGACTATAAGAGTGGACGCATAATCAAAAATACTGCCCGGCTCTTTATAGCAAAGCGGAAAATAACGGTTAAGACAGCATACGGAAATACCGTCACGCAGTCTTGCTATATCACGTCTTATACGCTTTGCCGCTTCATCGTTCTTCTTTTTGTTCTTTTCGGTCTTTTCAAGAAGCGTCTGCAGCGTCCCCGAAAGAACACCCTCCTCGAAAATCGTTTCTCCGCAGGGTGTTATGCTGACACTCTTTACCGTATCTATTCTTCTTTGCGTATCAATGTCGAATGACGCCACCGTGTCGATCTCATCGCCCCACAGCTCTATCCTGACGGGATAATCACTGTTGACAGGGTAAATGTCGGCAAGCGAGCCTCTGAACGAGAACTGTCCCTTGCCCTCTATCATATCACAGCGTGTATAGCCTGCACTGACAAGCATCTTTGCAAGCTCGTCGAGCTTTATCTCATCGCCTGCTTTAAGCGTAACGGTGTGCTTTTCCAGTACGTCTTTCGGAACGGTAAGCTGTACCGCCGCTTCAGACGAGGATATTATCAGCCTTGCCTTGCCCGAAAGCGCCGCAGACAGCGTTTCGATACGCTTATACTCGTACTCCTGCGACTGTGCCTCAGTATCGGCAAGGGTCAGATCCGACGCAGGAAACTGATATGCGGCAGTATCGCCGCACATTGTGTTTATATCCTCTGTGAGCTTTGCCGCAGATGCCTCGCTCTCGGTTATGACAAGTGTCGGCGAGGGAATCTTTTCATAGCATAAGGACGCTAAGAAGTGTGCCTTGTGTATATGCGAAAGCCCCGTGACCAGTAAGGGCACGGGTTCATCGCTTAAAATATGTGCGACTGACTTTTTGTACTCGGTCAGCGTGTCAGCCATATTTTTAAGAAGTTCCATATTGTCTGTCTTTCTGTAGTTTTAAGGGTTATTCTTACGAACTGTATTTATTCATTGCCATGTCTATTTTGCCCGCAACTATGAGCCTTGCGGCTTCGGCGGCATTGTCGAGCGATTTTTCGAGATTTTCGCCGTCTTCCTTCTTAAAGCCTGATAATACCCAGTCGGCAAGCGGAAAATCAGGATGCGGCTTTGCGCCTACGCCTATCTTTATACGGGGGAAAGCGTCGCTGTTTGTGTGCAGAATTATGCTCTTTATACCGTTATGACCGCCGTCACTGCCTTTTCTGCGTATCCTTGTTCTGCCGACATCAAGCGAAATATCATCGTACATCACAAGTATATTCTGAGGGGGTATCTTATAGAAGTTCATAGCCTCGCCTACCGCCTCGCCGCTGTTGTTCATAAAGGTTGACGGTTTCATTATAATGCAGTGCCTGCCTTCTATCGCACAATCGGCTATAAGGGATTTGAACTTCAGCTTTTTTATCTGTACGCCAAGCTTTTCCGCAAGGGTATCCGCCGCCATAAAGCCTGCGTTGTGCCTTGTGTTCTCATACTGAGTGCCGGGATTGCCAAGCCCCACTATGAGATATTCGACAGCGCCCTGCGGTGCAGGCTCTCTGCCTGCGGCTATCTTATCAAATATATCGGATAATGACATTTTTATTTGTCCTTTGCATTTGCTGTTACCGACGGCTTTCTGAGATAAGCTGTTGCGAGCTTATTCATAAGACGTGCGGATTTTTTATTTGCGGGCTTTTTCATTCTCCACGTCCAGTTTCCTCCGACAGTCGAGGGAACGTTCATACGTCCTCTGCCGTCTATGCCGAGAATGTCCTGCATCGGAATTATCGCAAGTGCGGCAGGGCTTGCATAGACGCTTCTTATGAAGCTGACGTTCTTATGCTCCAGAAAATTTGCGTTTATGTAGCTCTTTGCCATCTTTGCGGCTTTCGCATCTGCCGATTTAAGCCAGCCCATTATAGTATCGTTATCGTGTGTGCCTGTATACGCTACACAGTTATTTACATAGTTATGGCACAGGTGAATACTGTCCTTGCCTTCGCTGTTGAAGCCGAACTGTAAAACTCTCATACCGGGGAAGCCTGTATCGCTGAGAAGCTTTTTTACGCTGTCGAATATATCGCCCAGATCCTCCGCTATGATATTGACATCGCCCAGCTTTTCCCTGACCGTGTTGAACAGCTTCATACCGGGGCCTTTTTTCCACTCGCCGTATTCGGCTGTTGTTGCATCGGCAGGAATAGCATAATAAGTGTCAAACGCACGGAAGTGGTCTATTCTCACCATATCATACAGCTTCATTGCGTGGTCTATTCTTGACAGCCACCAGTTATAGCCGTCACGCTCCATAGCGTCCCAGTCATACAGCGGATTTCCCCACAGCTGTCCTGTGGGTGAGAAATAATCGGGCGGTACTCCTGCAACAAGAGTGGGTCTTAGCGAAATATCTATCGTGAACAATTTCGGGTTTACCCACACGTCCGCACTGTCCATTGCGGCATATATCGGAATGTCGCCTATTATGGATATGCCGTTCTTGTTGGCATATGCTTTCAGCTTGTTCCACTGGGTAAAGAACATATACTGTACGAAACGGTGAAATTTGATGTCCTCTATATGCTCTTCCTTGAATGCGGCAAGCACTTCGGGCTTTCTGAAGCGTAACTCCTTGTCCCATGTCATCCACGAACGCAGTTCGTTATGCTGCTTTATCGCCATAAAAAGCGCATAGTCCTCAAGCCACCAGCTCTGCTCCTGAATAAAGGCAAGATAGGAAACGTCCTCCTTGAACGAGAAAAACGCCTTGTGGAGAAGCTCCTTTTTCTGTGCGATCACCTTTTCATAATCTACTGTGGACGGGTCCTCGCCGTATTCTCTGCCCTTTATGTCATCGGGTGCAAGAAGTCCCAGCTCTACAAGCTCCCACAGGTCTATAAGCAGTGGGTTTCCTGCGAATGCCGACGGTGACTGATAGGGTGAATCGGCATAGCCTGTCGGGTGTATCGGGAGTACCTGCCAGTATTTCTGCCCTGCCGCTTTCAGCCAGTTCACAAACTCAAAGGCAGGTTTTCCGAGTGTTCCTATGCCCTCGTTTGCAGGGAGGCTTGTTATATGAAGTAATACTCCGCTGCTGCGTTTAAGTTCCATAATATCGCCTTTCGGTTCTTGTTCTTACTTTTCGTCATTCATACTTGTTCTGAACGGGGCAACGGGGATGCCGTTCTTGCCGTACAGCGTTACATCGCCGTAATTTGTCCAGAGGTAACGTACATATGCAGGCTTCTTTACTTCATCTGCGTAGACGCTTATCGTTCCGTCCTCGTCTATAACTGCGCAGGCAGGCTTGTATTCCTTATCTGTGCCTGCAACCTCAAAGCCTGTTATGCCGTTGTCGCCCTTTATATCAAAGCCGCTCTCTGCGTGGTCAAAGCTGATAACAGCTCTGTCGCCTGTTACGGTCATGTCCTTGTAAATAGGGCCGAATGCCTCCGTTTCATTATCGCCGTAAACGTGGTGCATAGCCTGCAGGTAAAGCCTGTGACCTACCGGTACCTTGTTCTTGGGGTGTATCTCATTGAATTCTCCGCAATCGAGAATAACCGCAATACCCGTATTCTTTACCGTCTTGAAGGTACGCATCTGCGCCTCTCTTATAAGGCACCAGTGCTTCCAGTCGGGGTCGACTTTATAGCGGTGCATCGGGAGCTGTACAAACATAAACGGAAGCTCGTCATCGCCCCAGTCGTCTCTCCAGAGCTGAATAAGCGCCTTGAACAGCTTGAAATAAGTTTTCGGTCTGTTGTCGTCCGTTTCGCCCTGATAATAGATAACGCCCTTGATAGTATACGGGCATACACGCTTTACCATACTGTCATAAAGCGCTGTTGCGTGGAAGGGATTTAATGGCGTCATAGGGCCGGGATACTTGCTTACACCGCAGTAAGCCTGACACTCGTCCCACGTTCCGTCGGGATGTGCGCTGTAGAACTCTACCGACTTCTTCTGCCACTCTTCCTCATATTTCACATAGTCAAGATATTCCTTGTCCATTTCCTCTCTTGACCTGCCTGCTACCGCATTGTCGAAATCGTCAAGGTATGCCTTGAGGTCTGTATCCTTTTCGAGAGATTCACGGCTCATCCAATAGCTTGCGCTTGTACCGCCCCAGTTACAGCCGATTATTCCGACAGTAACGCCAAGCCTTGCGGCAAGCTCCTTTGCGTAGAAATACGCTACTGCGCTCCACGCTCTTGCGCTTTCGCTGTCAAAACAACTCCAGCCTGTATTTTCTTCGTCACGGAAGAACTTTTCGTCCATATTGCAGTTCTTCTGCGTGTAGTAATAGCGGACGTTTTCGGTCTTATCGTTAGCAAGAAAATCCTTGCCACCCATGCAATTCTGAAGCTCAAGCTCCATATTGCTCTGACCGCCTGCGAGCCATACCTCGCCTATCATAACGTTACCGAATACGATAGTTTCTTCGCCGTTGCTTATCTTCATCTCATAAGGGCCGCCTGCTTTCATCGCAGGAAGTGTAACACACCACTTTTCATCGGCTACCTCTGTTACCGCTTTGTTTCCGCATATCGAAACTATTACGCTTTCGCCGTTTTTGCCCGTGCCGAATACTCTTACGTTCTTCTCTCTCTGAAGCACCATATTGCTGCTGAATACCGCAGCCGCCTTGAACTTAGCCATTGTTTATGTTTTTCCTTTCCGTTTTGACTTTTATACGCTTTCTGCCGGTTTTAACGGCAGGAATTTTTCTATTGCTTTTTTCCTGCAGTGCAGGATATTTTTCCTTTAATAGCGATGAATAAAGCTCCTCGTCCTTTTCTTCGGACAGCGTGTATTTCTTTACCCATCTGTATTCGCCATCCGCTTTCTTCTCAAACCTTACCGTGACCTTTACGGAGTGCTTGTTGCAATGCACTACAGCCATATAGTTCATCGGGCTTAGCCATATAAGCCTGCTTTTCAGCGTTGCGGGTTTACCGCAGACAGGACAGATATAGCGGTTAAGCTCGGATAATCTCGGCACTGCGTTCATACGGGCGGTCTTTACCGTACCTTCCGAGGTCTGTCTGAGGCTCAGAAATGGATTGCTGTGAACATAATCTATCTTTTTCTGCAGCTCTATTTCGCTCGGTATGTCGTTTATCTTAGTAAGAACCAGTGCGGTATAGTACGCATCGTTTATTGCGCTGTGGTAGTCAAGCTCCTGCTGTACACCGGTTATCTCTACGGCAGATTGAAGTGTTATCTGCGCTCTGTCTATCCCGTACTGCCTTGTCATCAAAGGCTGAAGGTTGAACCATTCGGGAAGCCAGCCGGTGTCCCTTTCGTAGAACTCGCACTGCTTTACAAGCGTAGGTATGTCATCGGGTCCCCACGTTACTATAATAACGTCCTTCCCGAATTTTTCGAGCCATTCTCTGAAGCTCTTAAGCACCACTGTAAGATCGTGGGCGTTCTTAAGGTCATTTTTTGTAATACCCGTCAGCTTCTTTATCCTGCCTTTAAGCTCGGTATAATATCTCGGTCTTACATATTCCGAAAAGAAATCCTCGCTTACGATACCGTCCGTCACGGCAACTGCGCCTATCTGTATGATTTCCACCTGTAGAACTCTTGTGCCTGCTATACGCATTTTTTCTCTGCATACCGGCTGGCTCCATTCCAGGTCAAGTACGATATATGTCACCTGTGTGCCTCACCTCCTGTATAAACACTCATATATAAACACTCATAGCCCCGCAAAAGCAATGCGGGGCATTATGGTTATATCGCTACTTCGATTTTTTCGTCGAAATCGTGATATTTATAGTTTTTCAGCGTAAAGCTGTTTTTAGTGAATTTATAGAAATCGGTTATATCCTCTACAACCATTTCGGGTGCGGGATAAGGCTCTTTTTCTATAATGCGTTTTACTGCGTCGATATGTCTGTCATAGATATGTGCGTCCGCTATGACGTGTACAAGCTCGCCTGCCTTAAGTCCAGACGCTTTTGCGAACATTATCAGAAGTGCGGCATACTGACACACGTTCCAGTTGTTCGCAGTGAGCATATCCTGTGAACGCTGATTGAGAATAGCGTTCAGCGTATCTCCCGTCACGTTGAAGGTCATACTGTAGGCGCACGGCGCAAGTCCCATTTCATGCAGATCCTTATGATTGTACATATTGGTCATTATACGGCGGCTCGCAGGGTTGTGCGAAAGATCGTACAGCACTCTGTCCACCTGGTCGAACTCGCCCTCGGGATAGATGCTCTTCTGTCCGAGCTGCCAGCCGTAAGCCTTGCCTATCGTGCCGTTTTCATCAGCCCACGAATCCCATATATGAGTGGAAAGATCCGCAACTCTATTGCTTTTTTTCTGATATATCCACAATATTTCTTCTATTGCGGAACGGTAGTAGATACGGCGGAGCGTCATTACAGGAAATTCCTCCTGCAGATTATAACGGTTTACCACGCAGAACTTTTTTACGGTATGTGCGGGTGTGCCGTCTTCCCAACGGGGTCTGACCTCGCTGTTTGTATCCCATGAGCCGTGTTCGATTATGTCACGGCAGTTTTCTATAAAATATTTATCGGCTAAACTCATTATAATCCCTTAAATTTGTTATTTGAATCAGCTTTGGAAACGCTGAAAATCGCAAAAAACTATTTATATTCAGATTGTAGAAAAAGTCTGTTTTTATGAAAAATAGAGCAAATTCTCTATCCCTAACCCCAAGCCCCTTCCCCATGGGAAGGGGCTATATTACTGGGGCTACCGCCCCTAGACCCTGTCGGGGGCTTCGCCCCTGCGACCCCGTTATTTAATAATTAAGAGGTTTTTCGACAGACCGTTATATTTTTGATAACAGCTTTGTTGTCGAGAAATCTATCTGGTCAATCGTGCGGCTCTCGAACATATTGAGGCTGTCGATACCGCTCATATTGTAGATAGAAACACCTGCGCTTGAAGCGTATGTCTTTACGTTTTTAAGCAGTGTCTGCGCTTCCTCGGGATAATCGTACTTCTTCTCGTCATTCACAAGAGCCTCGTCATAGCTTGTTATCTGAGCATCGTAAATTCCATCAAAGCCGTAGATGTATATTTCCGAGAAGCCCTCATACAAAGCAAGCTGTAAAGCAATATACAGATCATCGACACGTCTTAAAGCCTCGCTGTGCTGTGTAGAGCCGAATGAGGGCAGCTGAGGGATAAAGCCGTTGCCCATTATATTGAAGTAGGTAGGCTTCTTTTCAAACTTATCCTCAAATACGGTCACATTGCTTGCAACAAAGCAGTCCATAGCTTCGATATACTTGCCGTTTCCGAGATAATGCTCGGCATTTGACAGTATGTACTGTGTGGGGCGGAGAGGTGTCTTGCTGAAGAACTTGCATATACCGTTGTAGCTTATGCACTTTTCATTGAACAGCAGGTTCAGCTCATCGAGCTTTACACCTTCCTTATAGCCGATAATAAAGCAACGCTGACCGTGGAACTTATCCTTGCATTCGGCAAGCTGCGGCTCGGTACGGCGGACATCCTTTTCAAGCTTGTTCTGTGTTGATTTGTCGGAGATGTTGAACTGTGAACGTTTCATCTTCATATATGTGCCGAGAAAGCTAACAGGCTGATTTACAAGGCAGTAGTCACGCTCTGTAAAGCCGTACTGCTGTAAACGCTTTTCGATAGACTGTGCGCTTCCGACACGTCCTGTCATACCCTTGAGATATACCTCAAGCTCATCGTATGACGATGAAACAAGAACATAATATGCCTTTGACATACCCTTAAGTTCGGTGATACTTCTGATAGAATTATCGCCCTTTACAAGCGTGCGCTCATCGTTTGTAGCCTCAAACGCAAGCTCGGGAACACGGACGCCTTTTTTTCTGAGCTGACCGAGAACCTTTTTCAGTATCTCGCCGTTAACGCCCCGTCCGTCACCCAGTATTACCAGCTTGCGCTGACCGATAATCTCGATATTCTTGATTATCTGCTTTTTGTAGTTTCCCGCCTTGAAAAACTTTGTCAGCTTTGCATTGGTAAGAGAATCGTACGTCATCATAATTGTTCACTTCTCCTTTTCAAATATATATTTCTCTGAATTTCCGCCCGTTAAACCGCTCAGCGATTAATCTTCGCTAAATATTAAACTATCAGTCCTCGCTGAGTATGAATGGAAAGTCTGATCTTCAATTTTATAAACCTCAAACTCTCCCGATTGATGTGCTTTAAGTTAAACCCGAAAACACAATTCACAACTCAGCGATTAATCTTTGCTGAGTATGAATGGAAAGTCTGATTTTCAATTTTATAAACCTCAAACTCTCCCGATTGCTGTGCTTTAAGTTAAACCCGAAAACACAATTCACAACTCAGCAATTAATCTTCGCTGAGTATGAACATATCATAAATAACCTTGATAGCTTTCTCGAAGTCAGCCTCGTGGATACCTACTATGATATTAAGCTCACTTGAACCCTGGTCGATCATCTTTATGTTGATGTCTGCGTGTGATAAAGCCGCAAATATTCTTGTAGCAGTACCCTTCTTGGACTTCATGCCACGTCCTACTATAGCGATAAGTGCAAGATCGTTCTCTATCTCAATATGGTTGGGGTCTGTTACCTCGCATATCTTTTCAACAATGTCAGGAGTCTTGTCAACGTCCTTGCCGTCAACGATAATGCTCATTGTGTCGATGCCTGTGGGGATATGCTCAAAGCACATACCGTTAGCCTCAAGCACTGTAAGTATTCTGCGTAAGAAGCCTATCTCGCTGTTCATCTCGTCCTTTTCGATTGAGATAACGCTGAAGTGCTTTTTACCTGCAATACCCGTGATTATGTGCTGAGGAGGCTCGTTGTCCTCTGCAACTATCATTGTACCCTTTGCCGAGGGGTCGTTGGTGTTGCGGATATTTATCGGAATCTTTGCGCTTCTTACAGGGAAGATTGCGGCCTCGTGAAGTACCGACGCACCCATATAAGACAGCTCACGCAGTTCTTTATATGTGATAGACTCGATGACCTTAGGCTCGTCAACTATTCTGGGGTCTGCGATAAGGAAGCCGTTTACATCTGTCCAGTTCTCATAAAGCTCAGCATTGATAGCCTTTGCAACGATAGAGCCGGTAACATCAGAACCGCCTCTTGAGAATGTGCGTACCGTGCCGTCGGGGTTAGCTCCGTAGAATCCGGGGATAACAGCGTGTGAAAGACCGTGCAGTACAGACGCAAGGCAGGTATCTGTAAGCGTATCGTCAAACTTTCCGTCGGGACGGAAGAATACCACCTTTGCGGCATCTACGAATTCATATCCCAGATAATTTGCAAGAATGATACCGTTCAGGTATTCGCCACGGCTTGCGGCATAATCCTTACCGGCTTTCTTGCGGAAATTGTCTATAATTACTTCATACTCGTCATCAAGTGAAAGAGTAAGTCCTAAATCGCTTATAATTCCGTTGAAACGCTCTGCGATAGGCGCAAACTGATTGTATGCGTTCTTGCCCTCGTTTGCGACTGCATCATAGCACGCATAGAGCATATCCGTTACTTTTATATCGTCCTTGAAACGCTTGCCGGGCGCACTGGGAACTACATATCTGCGTTCCTTGTCGCTTCTGATTATATCAGCTACCTTGCGGAACTGATTTGCATCGGCGAGTGAGCTGCCGCCGAACTTGACTACCTTACTCATCTTTTAATTTCCTTTCTTGTATACCGTTTACATCCCTTTTTATGTTGATTTTTACGGATTTTATAGTATGGGACTATATTCTATAATATTTTACCACAGCGAAAAGGAAAAATCAATATGTGAAGGTGAATTTTAAAGGGTTTGAGGTAAAAAAAGGCACATTCTGCAAAAGGAGCGGAATGTGCCTCTTTATTTAATTTACCCTCAGCCCATAGCAAGCGCCGGAGTTTCACTCTTTCTCAGCCTTGCCGTCTGCTTCTGTGCCATAACAAGCTCGTAATATACGCCCTTGCTTTGTAAAAGCTCGGTATGTGTTCCGATTTCGACAACTCTGCCCTTTTTCAGCACTATAAGCCTGTCGGCATTTGCAAGCGTTGACAGCCTGTGAGCTATCGCTATTGTCGTTCTGCCCTTTATCAGCCTGTCGAGAGCGTCCTGTATCTGCTTTTCGGTCTGCGTGTCAAGCGATGCGGTAGCTTCGTCAAGTATAAGTATCTTCGGGTCGTGCAGTATCGCTCTTGCAATAGCTATTCGCTGACGTTCGCCGCCCGACAGATTGTAGCCTCGCTCGCCCACAACGGTATTATAGCCGTCAGGCATACGGGTGATGAAATCGTGGCAGTTTGCCGTCTTTGCGGCATTGACTATTTCCTCAAAGCTCGCATCGGGCTTTGCATAGCGGATATTGTCAAGCACCGTACCGCTGAAAAGATACGTTTCCTGCAACACTACTCCGACCTGCGAACGCAATGAATTCTGCGATATGTCACGCACGTCCGTGCCGTCTATCAGCACCTGACCCGATGTTGCGTCATAAAGGCGCATAACAAGGTTTATAAGCGTGGATTTGCCGACACCGGAATGTCCGACTATGCCTATCATCTCGCCTTGCTTTATGCTGAACGAAACGTCTTTCAGCACAGGGTTATACGCCTTGTAGCCGAAATATACGTTTTTAAACTCGATATTGCCCTTTATATCAAGGCTGACAGCGTTCTCTGTGTCGCTTATATCATTATTCTCTTCAAGTATCTCGAATACCTTTCCTGCGCTTACTCTTGCCTGTGCAAGCACTCTGGGCAGGCTTGTAAGCCACTGGATAGGACCGTAGAGCATAGCGACATAGGTTGTGAACTGTATCAGCTCACCGAGCTGCATCTCTCTGCCGAGTATCATACTGCCGCCGAAGAACAGCGCACAGAACTCGCCTATGCTGAATATATAACGGATAGGCGGCTGTACCATATACCAGAGTATATCGGCTTTCTTCACAGAATCAGCCCATTTCGCAGAGGCATTTCTGTACGCTTCTATCTCTCTGTCCTCGTTGCCGTAGTTCTTTACTACCCTTATTCCGTGCAGAACATCGTGCAGAAGCTCGCTTGCACGGCACTGGAAGCGCCACACTCTGCCGTATCTTACGCTTATCGCATTGAACGACTTTACCGAAAGGAAAGCCGCAAGCGGTAAGGGAACGGTAATTACTATCGCCAGCTTCCAGTTTGTGATGAACATAATTATCAGAAGCGCAACAAGTGCGGTCGTCTGAAAAATCATGTCCTTGCCCTGCCTTGTCATAAAGTCCTGCAATGTTGCCGCATCGCCCGATACACGATTGATAAGCTCACCGGGAGTGCGTTTTGCGACATTGCTCATGGATAGCTGCTGGGTCTTGTTAAAAATATCACGGCGCAGATCCCTGCCGTATGCCGTTGATATTTTATAGTTGCACACCTCCTGCAGCAGCCTGAATCCCATAGATGACAGGTTAAGTACAAGAATGCACAGCGTTATCTTCCAGAAAAGCCCCCAGTCGCTGTTATTCGGCACTATAAGGTCGTCTACCAGTATGCGCTGGAACAGCGGATTGATAACGTCAAAAGCATACAGCACAAATGTTGCGAAAAGCGACAGACCAAACTGCACCTTGTACGGTGCAAGCCTTTTTACGAGCTTTAAAAACACGCCCTTTTTCGCATCGCAGAACATACATTTACTGCTGCCTCTTAGTGCCGCTCCGCACTTCTGACAGCTCGGCTCGTCTGCGTCCGTATGCTCGGTAAATTCGCCCGTAGCAATATAATGCTCATATATCTTTGCAAGCTCCGCATAGCGCATATAATACTTCTGCGAGAACTGACAGACGCATATATCCCTGCCGTGCATATCCCTTACGCACAGCATCGAACAGCCGATAAGCTGTTCTACCGTTATCTTGCTTATATCCGATACGGCAAACTCCCGTACCGCTTTATCGTCATAATATACCGTGAGCTTGTCCTTTGTGGCAGTAAGATGCCCGTTTGCGTTTTTAGCCTTTTTGTCTATGTCAAACGGCAGTGAAAAGCTCACGCTGTCAATATCCACGCCTTTCGGTACTGACAGTTTCAAATTCATTTATACCCGCTCCTTTCTGCAAAGGCAATAAATGCGGTATCAGATGAACAGCTGGAGCTTTTTGATGCTTGCCTTGTCCAGCCTGTCAACATCAGGTACGCTGTAGCGGTTTCCGTCTGCGTCCGTCACGGCAAGCATCTTTCCGTGTATCACTCTGAAATTATGCCACCAGTCATACACGGCTATTTTCTTTTCACCTGCCGTAGTATCGGCTTCAAGGAAAAGATACCCCATCTGATTATCCGTTATCCTGTGAATCTTCTTTATCTCGGGAATGTAGTATTTGAGCTTGAGGTAATCATCGGCTGTCTTTTTAGTATCAGCCGCCAAATCTTCAAGGTCCTTTATAACGCCTATCTCTTTCCACTCGTCTTCCTCATTCTTATAGCTTACGCTTATATACCTGTTTTCGTCGTTGAACGGTACGAGCCTTGTAAGGTCAACCTTTTCATAATCCCTGCCGTCATACGAAAACTCAAGATAGCCGCTTTCGGTTTCGGTAAGCCCGATTTTACCGGGTGAAAGAATGTTAAGCGTATCTACATCATAAATTGCAGTTGTATTCTGTTTCATAAGCGCTCCTTTCTGCATCAGTCAAGTCCGACAGATCTCAGCGACTCGCTTTGCAGCTTATACAGCTCGAAGTATTTTCCGTTTGTGCGTATCAGCTCATCGTGAGTTCCGCTCTCCTTTACCTCGCCGTGTTCGATAACATACAGCTTGTCTGCGTCACGGAGCGTTGAGAGGCGGTGTGCTATCGCAATTATCGTTCTGCCGCTCTTGAGATTATCTATCGCACTCTGTATCTTACGTTCTGTTGCGGTATCCATAGCCGCCGTAGCCTCGTCAAGTATAAGTATATTCGGCTTCTGTATCAGCGCACGGGCTATTGATATACGCTGTTTTTCGCCGCCCGACAGGCTTACGCCGCCGCTTCCCGTAACGGTATCGTACCCTTCGGGGAGCTTCATTATAAAATCGTGAGCGTTTGCGCTTTTTGCCGCTTGTATCACTTCTTCCATTGTCGCATCGGGTCTTGCGTATCTGATATTGTCTGCGACAGTTCCCATAAACAGATATGTTTCCTGTGACACAACACCGATATTCTTTCTGAGAACGCCAAACGGTATCTTCTTTACGGGTATCCCGTCTATCGTTATCTCGCCCGATGTTACGTCGTACATTCTTGATATGAGATTGATGATAGTCGATTTACCCGCACCCGTCTTGCCGACAATGCCGGTAAATCTGCCTGCCTCAGTAGCAAACGACATATTTTTAAGCACCGGTCTGCCTGCTTCATATTCAAACGTTACATCTCTGAAACAAATATCGCCCTTCAGAACGCCGTCCGGTATAACGGCAGGCTCAGCGGGCGGCTTCACTGTAGGCTCGCTGTCGAGTATTTCAAACATTCTGCCTGCGGCATCGGTACACCTTGCCCAGTCGTTGCCCATATACATAAAGAAGAATATCGGATCCCATATAACGCCGAAATAGTTTATGAGCAGTGTCAGTCCGCCGAGCTGAAGGTTACCCATCAGCACAAGAGCAACGCCAAGACAGTATATAACACCGCTGAAAACGGCATATATCCCGTGCTGTACGGGGAAGAAATGAGCGCTCCTCTTATCCCTTGCGTATTCAGCCGAATAAAGATTATCATTCTTCCTGCCAAAACGGGATATTTCCTGTTCCTCACGGGAAAACGCCTTTACTACCCTGTGTCCGTTCAGTGCGTCCGACAAGGTAGACGTAACACCTCGTCTTGCAATATCACGGTTTCTCCAGTGCCTTCTCTGACCTCTCAGCCAAAGCACCTCGCACAGCAGTACAAAGAACACCGCAAGGAACATTGACAGCGATATTATCGGGTTCACCATAAGCATAAGCACGACAAGCCCTGCTATCTTTATCATATTCGCAATAAACTGCGGAACTATATCAACGAAAAATCCGTACACGTCAAAGCTGTCACGGTCTACCCTGCCCATAAGCGAGCCTGTCTGCTTAGTCGTGAAGAATGACAGCGACAGCTTCTGCATAGAAGCGAAAATATCCGTCCTCAGCTTATGTATTACCTGCGGCGTTATCCTGCTTATAATAACGCCGTAGATCATCGAAAATCCCGTAGACAGCAGTGAGAATGCCGCCATAACGAGTATCACGAACAGTATCTGCCCGTGCAGACTTCCGCCTTCACTCAGAACATCATCGTACAGCATTTTTGTGCCGAAATAGGGGGCGATAAGTCCCAGCGCCACCGATACCGCTATCAGAGCAAGTATCACCGCTATCTGCTTTTTGTAGTCGCCGAACATACCGAGCAGACGCTTGAACACCCATGTACGCTTGGTGCAGTACGGGCAGAAGGCTCTGTTCGGGTCGGGGTATTTTCTGTTGCACTTCGGACAATACAGCGTCTTGTCATCAAGTGCGGAATCGTCGGGCGTTTCGCCCTTTTTGATAGTTTCATAACGGCGGCAGAACTGCTCGAATTTTTCGGAAAACCCTCCCGAAAACATCGCAAGCTGTTTTTCCGTACCGTCCGTCATCTTCGCCATCAGCCTTGCCGTAAACTGATAGCGGTCAACATACAGCTTTTCAATCTCCTCCATAGGATATTCGCTGAAATCCTTGAAATCGAACTGTGTGTCAAACGTCTTTTTATTCTTTACAAGTCTGTCATAGCCCGATAACAGATAAAGCGTTTTGTTATCAAACGTGATGTAGGTGTCATAATAACACCCCTCACCGTCCATATCTGCTTTTACGCAGTATAACAGCTTATCCGTATCGACCGCCCTGACAGAAAAAGCTGCCTGCACAGCGGCAGACAGCTTATCAAAATACTTCATTCATTCACCGTTTCTTTCCGACCGTAAATGCGGTCTTACGAAACACAAAAAGATACGGCATCAGAGCGATTTACCTTTTGCCTGCCGTGCGTGTGCAATATCTTTTTATGTATTTCAAACGTTACGGCAGCCGCAATAAACCGGCAGAACGACAGATGCAGACCGTCCTACAAGGCTCATTACAGGCTTCCGTTCTTAGAATTTTCTTCTGACAGCTTATCTGTAAAAGAGCATAGCATCCCCTTGTTACAGATTTGCCCATGTGGATATTTTATTAATTCCGTTCCTGTTTTCCTTGTATGTCGGTCAATGCTTATTATCTGTACATTGTGCTTGCCACTTCGGCAAGAATGTCCACACCCTTTTCAATCTGTTCGTCTGTGGGAGTGGAATAGTTAAGTCTGAATGACAGACAAGGAGCGTTTTCATCGGTTAAGAATGCGTTGCCGGGAACAACAGCTACCTTGTTCTTTACTGCCTTCTTGCAGAAGTAAGGCATATCGCCGTCGGGAAGCGTACCCCAGATAAACAGACCGCCCTCGGGTTCTGTGAACTTTATGGACTTGGGCATCTTCATCTTGAGGTTTGTAAGCATAAGATCCGACTTGCGCTTGTAGATTTCTCTCAGCTTTTCAAGGTGCTGTTCAAAATCGTTTTCGGTAACAAACTTATAGGTGATCATCTGCGGTAGGATAGAGGTGTGAACGGTTGAAACCTGCATACAAACTACAGCCTTAGCGATTACGTTCTTGGGGGCGCAGAGATATCCCACACGCAGACCGGGTGCAAGCGTCTTTGAGAATGTTCCTGCATAAAGAACGTTACCGTTCTTGTCGAGCGACTTTATGGTAGGCACATTTTCGCCTATATAACGAAGATCGCCGTAGGGATTGTCTTCAAGGATATATACGTTGTACTTCTGAGCGAGCGCAAGTACAGCCTTACGCTTTTCAAGGCTCATTGTCTTGCCTGTAGGGTTCTGGAAGTTGGGTATGAGATAGATGAAAGCCGTTCTGGGATTCTCTATAAGAGCCTTTTCGAGCTTGTCGATATTTATACCGTCATCTTCCATCTCAACGCCTACAAGCTTAGCATTATAGGAACGGAATGCGTTCAGCGAGCCGATGAATGTAGGAGCTTCGCAGATAATCGTGTCACCCTCATTGCATATCTCCTTGGTCACTACCTCAATAGCCTGCTGTGCGCCCGATGTGATAACCACATCTTCATCATTCTCGTTGAACATACCTTTTTTCTTAAGGTCGTCCTTTATCCAGTTACGAAGGGGTGTATAGCCCTCCGTGATAGAATACTGAAGTGCGTCAATGGGCGTGGTTGTAAGTATTTCATTTGTTATACGGGCAATCTCTTCTGTAGGGAAAGCCTCGGGAGCGGGATTGCCCGCCGCAAAGCTGATTACCTCAGGATCTGCCGTAAATTTAAGTATCTCTCTTATCGCAGAGGGCTGCAATGTCTGTACTCTGTATGAAAATGCGTTCATATTTATATGTCGGTCTTACCGCCGCATAAACGGTATGACCTTTCCTCCTTGCATTTATTTTGTAATGGGTGAGCGGCATATTGGGTCTGCCGCTGTTACAATAGCTATATTTTATCACATATTTAAGCGGATTGCAACAATTTTTACAGCAAACAGCTTTTAATCACGGCAGATTGCGGATGTATTTCGGATTTTCACGGAACAATCGCTTAATTCCAAACGAAAAATGTTGACTTTTATTAAAAAACGTTTTATAATTTAAGTAACGGCTTTTGCCGTGTAATTCAGAAAACGGAATGTTTAAATACTATTCGGAGGTAACAACAATGGCTTTTTGCAACAAATGCGGAAACCAGCTCCCCGACGGAGCTAATAACTGCCCTAACTGCGGCGCTCCCGCAGGAAACACACAGCAGAACACACAGAACGCACAGAACTTTGTAAACAACATGATGAACACAAATGATACAACATCACAGTTTGATCCGCAGGATATAAACAATAACAAGGGTATGTCCGTACTTGCTTATATCGGATTCCTGTTCCTTGTTCCCCTGCTTGCTTGCCCTAACTCGAAGTTTGCACGCTATCACACAAACCAGGGACTTGTACTGTTCCTGTTAGAGTTTGCATTAGGTGTTGTAACAGGTATAATCGGTATTATTCCTATAGCAGGTCTTATAATCGGCGGACTTTTAAGCGCAGTAGGCGGTATCTTCACTCTTGTACTTATGATTATGGGTATCATCAACGCCGCACAGGGACAGGCTAAGGAGCTTCCTCTTATCGGCAAGATCACACTGCTGAAGTAATTTGCATAACATATCATATAAACAGCGTTGCCCCCGTCTTTCTGACGGGGGCTTATCTGTTTTTATAAGCATCGTTAAAATAGGACACAGCATAAAACCGCTCCGCCGTAAAAAATACGGCGGAGCGGTTAGGCTGTCAAAAAACCTCTTGCAAATATTAAAAATGGGGTCGCAGGGGCGAAGCCCCCGACAGGGTCTAGGGGCGGTAGCCCCAGTAATATAGCCCCTTTCCTGGGGAAAGGGGTTTGGGGATAGGGATAGAGAATTCGCACTATCTTATAAAAAACAGACTTTTTCTACAAGCTGTAAAACCGCTCCGCCGTAAAAAATACGGCGGAGCGGTTTTTATCAATTATTCTTTGAAAGCCATATACTTGCCACATCAAGAGCCTCATAAAGACTGCCTCTTTCGCTCGTCTTTGTGATTATCTCTGTAGCCGGGGTTTTCGGATCGGTTGACATAAGCTGTACCCTTGTCTTGTCGGCTATCTCAAGATCCTTGACCTTGTGGGTGGATAATACAGTCAGCATGGCAACGTATTTGTCTGACATATTGCCATAATAGATAGTGTTGTCTTTCCTTACAAGAGGAAGACCTTTGTAGGTGAAAAATTCCTGCTCTGTCATAATAACCTCCACCGTTGCACTAACGGTCAGTATGTGACGGACAGATCCCGTGCAAAATTTAAGATCCGCCCCCTGTCGTCACATATCAATTATAATGCCCTGCGGCATCAGAACTCTGATACTATCTCTCCGCCAGAAAGAAGCGCATTCAGATTTTCGAGAAGTCTTGTCGCATATATCTGCCTTACCTTGTAGCGGACATCGCCGTTTACAACGATAATGCAGGTACGGTCGCTCTCGCTCGCATAGAACTCGACAACGTCGCTTTCCTTGCCTTCTTCACGATGATCGTAGGTGACACCTGCGATGAACTTGTTGTCGCCTGTAAGATCGTCAAGGTAAATCTGCTCTGCGTATGCCGAAAGCAGATACTGATAGAATGCCTTGAACTTGGCTGAATCTACCTTCTTGCCTTCGTATGTGAAGCTCGACTTGTCAGCGTCGCCCGTAATAGTGAAATCATATGCCTTTCTGTCGCTGTCATAGATTGTTACACCGTCAAGATAATAAATATAAGGTGTAAGGAACAGCTTATAAAGCATATTTTCGGGTGTTGCGGTAAGCCACGGCAGAGAGTCGGGAGAGAACACATATATTGCGTCCTTGCCTGAGAGCATACCATAGTATCCCGTTATCGTCTTTATTTCTTCGCCTGTTTCATCGTTCTTTGTAACAGTGTAGACAGCAGAGCCTAAAGTGAGCTTGGTAACGGTTTCCTTGTTGCTTACCATAGTAACGGTGCAGTACGGATTGTCAAGACCCGCCTGCTTTTTCTGCTCGTCTGTGGGAGATACGGCAAACACATCCGAAGCCGATATTCCGAACAGGCCGTAAATCACTTTCTTGTCAAGCTCATCGTCTGCAAGGATATTGTTGTGGCTGGACATCTCATAAGCAACGTATGTTGACGAAAACTTCTTTTCGGTTTCCTCGGGGAGCTTGTCAAGAACTATATCCTTATCCAGATCCTTTCGCTCAATACGAACCCTGTTTACTTTATCTTTCTCGGAATCATAAGCCGCTGTAAGCGTTGACTTGTTGACGTATGACAGCTCGCTGTTCATTGCAAAGCTGACGCCTGCATTTGCTACAAGGTATACCGTATCGCTCTTGTCGGTTTTAACATACCACGAGTTTTCGCCCTCGTACTTTATACCGATAAGGCAGGTTATGTCCTCAGCCTTGTTATCCTTGAACGTCATTTTAACCGTTGCGGTCGGCTTGTCAAAGCCGTACTTGGCAAGATCTGTCGCATTTTCCTCAACGATTTGCTTTGCACCGATGCCGCCGGCACTGCTCATTGCGGTTGAATATGCACTGCTGTTTGCAAGTGCCTCGGGGATCGAATCTATGCCCCACTTTTCCTTACCTAAACGGTTTATCGTATATTCGCCGCTCTCGTTGCTTATCGTGAGCGTTGAAATATCATCGGCTGTATAATCGGTCACGCTGACGGTTTTGCTGCTTGACGTGCCTGAGTCTGCGTTGTCGCTCTTCGGCTGTGTCAGCACCAGTGCGAGCGTTGCCGCACCGAGTACCGCAATGCCAATTACCGAGCCGAGTATTATTTTAGTATTTTTCTTCATTGCCGACCTTTCGCTTACTTATGCAGACGCTTTACCCATATTACAATACCGGATATTATCAGTAACAGAGGCAGTACGATAACGAAGCCTATAACAAGGCCGTTCTTCTGTGCGTCTGTTATCTCAAAGGTTGAGGTGTTGTAGGACTTGGGAGTGAGCGTAATGCCCTCCTCCTTGTTACAGCTTACGTTGAAGATATTCATAATAAGCTGTGAGTTGTTTACGGACGCTGTCTGCAGGAACGATGTGTTGAGGAATTCCATACCGCCGATTGCTACTATACGGCTGGAGAAGGGATTTGTACCCTCATATCTTGTCTTTACCGCCTGCATTATAACAGAATACTGCTTTCTTTCCGCATCGCTCTCGGGCGACCAGTTATCACCGCTGTCCTGCGGCTTTATAACAGCACCTGCATAGGTGTTCAGTATAGACTGTACGGTAATGTTGCCGTTGCCGTTCTGATCCGCCCACTTTGATGTCACAGGGCTCATATTGTAGCCGTGAACGGGCGAGCTGTTTGTGAACTTGCTGAAGTCTGTATCGGGTACTGAAAGCACCTGATATGTGTTCATACCGCTGTAGGTGTAGTTTTCGTCTGTCTGGTAGGTGATACCCTTTTCGACCTTCAGACCCCACTGGTCAAGCAGACCGTCAATGTTAGGTGAATCACCGAGCTTGGGATTGCCTACATATACAAGGTTCTTGCCGAATTTACCGCTGTTGTCAAGCCATGTGTCGAGCTTGTTTATATCGGCAACAGAATAATCCTTATCGGGTCCGAACATAAATACAAAATCGTAGTCCTCGCTTATCTTGTCGGTAAGCGTAATGTTCACCGATTCGATAACGTAGCTGTTTGTCTTGAGCAGATTCTGTAACACAGTGTTCTCTTTTTCTCCGTAGCCCGTTAAAACCGCAACCTTTACAGGATCTGTATCGGTAACGTTCATAATAGCGGATACTACAGCCTGCTCTGCGTTGGCTTCAACCTTTTCTGGCCGCTTCACGCCGTAATAGTTGAGGTACTGTTCATTATAGGTTATGCTGAGGAAGTCCTCGTAGGTCAGCACCTTTACACGCTTTGTAGCCTTGCTCTCGACCATAATTTCATTCGAGGTTATGGTTTCGGTGTAATTTGCTATAAAGCCGGGGTTTGAAACTACATCAATATACTGTAATTTTATGTTGGAATTCGCCGCTGCGATCTTCTTCAGTATCTCGTTAGTCTGATAGTAATAAGAGCTGCCTCCGGTAAAAGCCGCTTCCTCGCTTGTTACCGTTATCGTAACCTCATCGGTCACGGTTTTGAGATAATCTACCGTTGACTGCTCAATGCTGTAAAGTCCGGAATCGGTAAGATCCGCCGTCGGCATGAATCTGTCACCGAGCAGTGTGATTATTACGTTTACCAGAACCACCGCCACTATAAATATGACCGTGAACAGTACCGACAGACCGCCGTACTTGAACTTCTTGTTTCTGAACGGATTCTTGCGGCGTTTGCCGTTCCTGCCGTCGTTATTTACTGCAGGAGCGGTATCTGTTTTATTCTCAGCCGCTGTTTCTTTTACTTCAGCCGCTGTTTCTTTTACTTCAGCCGCTTCGTTTATTTTACTCATGCGTTTTCTCCTTTATCCCTTTATCATAGTCATCGCTTATGCCCAGCGGCGTTTTTCAAGTACCCTTACCGTAAGGAACAGGAAAATAAAGATAACGCTCACAAAGAATATCAGGCTTGACAGGCTGAATATTCCGCTTGTTATCTCGGAGTATCTCGAATATACCGAGATGCTTGAAAGCACGTCCTGTAAAAATCCGTTGGGGAGTGCGCTTTTCAGCGTATTCATAAGCAGTATCATAAGATTGATAAAGAAACCGCCTATTGCCGCTATCATCTGGTTTTCCGTAAGTGATGATATGAAAAGACCTATAGAAACAAATATACCGCCGAGAAGTAAAAGACCTACGGTGTTGCCCCATATCGGAAGCCACGAAACCGTCGCAAAGGTCGACATTACAAAGCCGTATACAGGCATAACCGCAACGCCTATCGCAAATATTGCATAAGCCGCAAGGAACTTGCCCATTACTATAGACAAAAGGCTTACGGGAGCGGTCAGAATAAGCTGATCCGTCTTCTGCTTCTTGTCTTCAGACAGCAGTCGCATAGTAAGCAGAGGCACGAAAACCATAAGCACTATGAACATCATCAGGAATACGCTTGATATATCGGTCGAGCCTACAGACAGGGAGAAGATATAAAAGAACAATCCCGAAAATGCGTAAAAAATAGCAAGGAACACATAGCCGAGCGGCGATGTGAAATATGCCTTCAGTTCTCTTTTAAATATTGCAAACATTTTTATTCCGCCTTTCCGCTTACTTTGACAGCTTCAGCTTATCAACGCTGTCGCCGACATTACCGTATATATCGCCCGTTGTGATCTTGAGGAACACTTCTTCAAGAGTAAGCTCACTGGACTTCATCATAAGCAGAGTGTAATTTCTTGACGCAAGACGCTTTGAAACTTCACGGCGAATGTCCGTACCGGGCTTTGCGTTTAAGAAGTATTCGCTGACGCCCTCCTCGACATTCTCCCTGTTGACGAACACCTCGTCCATACCGGGAATAGCCGAAAGTAGCTTCTTCACGTCTGCGGGGTTTCCCTCACAGCGTATCACAAGCTTGTGATCTGCGGACATATTCTTTGCAAGATTGTCTGCGCTGTCGTTTGCTACTACCTTGCCTCTGTTGATGATAACTATCTTGTCGCATACCGCCTGTATCTCCGGGAGTATGTGGCTTGAAAGTATTACGGTATGGTTCTTGCCAAGCTTCTTTATAAGCGCTCTTATCTCGATTATCTGCTTGGGGTCAAGTCCGACCGTAGGCTCGTCAAGAATAAGCACCGGCGGATTTCCCACAAGCGCCTGTGCAAGACCCACACGCTGTTTGTAACCCTTTGAAAGATTCTTGATAACACGATCCTTGACATCGGTTATCTTTACAAGGTTGCATATCTCCTTTAAATGCGAGTTGATCGGCAGCTTGCACTTTTTCAGCCCGTATACGAACTTAAGGTATTCCATTACCGTCATATCAAGATATAACGGAGGCTGTTCGGGAAGATAACCTATCATTTGCTTAGCTTTTACAGGCTCTTCAAGAATATCTATACCGTTTATCTTTGCTTCGCCCTCCGTTGAGGAAAGATAACCCGTAAGGATATTCATTGTAGTTGATTTTCCTGCACCGTTGGGACCGAGAAAACCAAGTATCTCGCTTTCTTCTGCGGTAAAGGAAACATTGCTGACTGCTGTTTTAGAGCCGTAACGCTTAGTCAGATTCTTTACTTCTATCATTTTTTGCTCCTTAAAACGAAGTATCCGGCAGAACATTGGTACATAGCCGTACCTGCCCTGCGCACATCTGTTATATTCTATCCTGCACAGGTGAAACCTGTGTGATAAAACAGTGTATTTATTGCTTGGCGGCGATTTTATCTTTGTCAAGCTGAGCTTTAAGCTCGCCTACGCTGTCAAAACGTCTTTCGGGACGTATAAAATCAAGCAGTGAAACACGCAGTGTCCTGCCGTAAAGATCACCGTCAAAATCCATTATATGCGTTTCCGCAAGAGGACTGTCCTTATAGTCAACAGTAGGCTTTACGCCTATGTTTGTAACAGACGGCATGACCCTGCCGTCAAGATATGTCACGCTCTTATATACTCCAAAGCGTGGCATAACTATGCTTTCGGGGAAACGCTGGTTTATAGTCGGGCTTCCTATGGTTCTGCCTATGCGGTTGCCCTCTATCACTCTGCCCTCTATCGAAAAATCATATCCGAGCAGTTTGTTCGCCTTTGCTATTTCACCCGATTTTATCAGATTTTTGATGGCCGTTGAATGTACCACACATCCGTCCAGACTAAACGGCGGTATTATAACGACCTTTATGCCGTACTCACGGCATATACATTTAAGCTCTTCGGCGTCGCTTCCTCCGCCTGCTCCGAGCCTGAAATCAAATCCGCACACAACGACCTTTGCGTTCATTATCTTCACGAGAACCTTTTCGATGAAATCCCTTGCCGTGTAGTCGCACACCGAATTGAAATCCGGAGAATAAATATATTGTACTCCGGCTTCTGCGAGCTTCTCCAGCTTCATATCGTTTGTGAGCAGGTTCTCTATCTTTTCCCTTTTAGGCAATGCCGTATTGCTGTGAAACGTGAACATTGCAGGGCAAAGCCCGCCGTGTCTGAAGCATTCCTCCACGACCTTCATATGACCTAAATGCAAGCCGTCAAAAAAGCCGAGTGCCGTTGCTGTCGGCGGGATGGGTATTATATTTTCGGTAATGTCAATCAAGAATAAACCTCCGTGTCCCGCATTAAATGGGAAAATCAAGATAATATATTAAGGTATACGCTTTTAAGCCCGTTCTCCCCATTCACCCTTGCCACGCCTAAAAAATCACCATCGTGCTTAAGACGCAGGCAGGTGCCTTCCGGGTATGAAATATCCATTCTTCCGCAGTCAAGTATCATGCCGTTCATGAACAGCTTCTTTTGTGTACCGTCCAGAGTTATCTCGTCATAGCACGAGAAAACACGCTCTGTCGGCAGTACCAGCCTTGCGGTATCCTCAGGCGGCATATTACGAAGCGTTTCAATATCGTGGCAGTCCGACAGCGTAAAGCCTGCCGCCATCGTGCGGCAAAGCGAGGTCATTATCGCTCCTGTGCCGAGCTTTTTTCCTATATCGCTTATGATAGTGCGGATATAGGTTCCTTTTGAGCAATAAATATCAAGCGTACCTGTACGCTTTTTCTCGTCATAGTCGGACAGCTCTATCGAATATACCGTGACCGGACGAGCGGCACGTTCAACCTCAACGCCCTGCCTTGCAAGGTCATAAAGCCGTTTGCCGTTTATCTTCACCGCAGAATACATCGGCGGTGTCTGCATTATATCGCCCTGCATAGTCTTTACCGCATCGGTAATTTCCGCAAGCGTTACGGGCTTTTCGCTCTCTGTCAGCACCTTGCCCCATACGTCCTCGGTATCGGTAGTCACACCGAGTCTGAAGGTCGCACGGTATCTCTTGTCGCTGACAGGATTCAGATCGGCTGTCTTTGCCGCTCTGCCGATATATATCGGCAAAACGCCTGTCGCCATAGGGTCGAGCGTACCGCCGTGACCGATTTTTCTCGTTCCTGCCGCCCTTCGCATTATCGCCACAACGTCAAACGAAGTGAAATCCTGCGGCTTATTGATACAGATTACGCCGTTTATTTCATTCATTTGCTTTCAGCGCCTTTTCAAATACAGGCAGCAGCTTTGCTTTCACAAACTCTATACTGCCCTCTATGGTACAGCCTGCGGCTCTGGCGTGACCGCCGCCGCCGAACAGGGCGCACACGCTTCCTGCGTTTATAGGCTCTGCCGTTCTGACAGAGATCTTGAACGTAGCAGGACCCTTCTGCTTTACGGTAGCGCCGATAATTACGCCCTCTACCTGACGGGGAAGGCTTGCAAGACCGTTGAAGTCCTCGCTGTCAACTCTGCCCATAAAGCGATCCATAAGCTCCGTTGTCAGCCATACTACCGCTACCCTGTCGTCACAGAAGAATTCCATTCCCTGCGTTATCGCCTGTTCAAGCTCCAGCCTGCCCTTTGACTTCATATCAAACAGCTTGTAATTGATGCCGGAAACATCAAACTCATAAGCCATCAGCTTAGCGGCTATTATGTGCGTTCTGCTTGTCGTGTTGGAATACTTGAAGCAGCCCGTGTCAGTTGCAAGTCCTGTGTAAAGGCAGGACGCAATCTCACCGTCAAGCTGTGCATTCATTTCCTCCGCTATCTGAAAAATAAGCTCGCAAGCCGCAGCCGCCTCGGGATCGACAAGAGTATATTTTGCAAACTCCTGTCTGCTCTCGTGGTGGTCTATCGCAAGGAATATCCTGCCGCCGTATACTGCGTCAAGGTCGCCGAGCAGTTTTCTGTCGGCAACGTCAACGCTTACTATGGTCTTTTCCTCAAAGCTCTGCTGTATCACCGTATCACGCAGAAACTCCATACGGGGCGCTATCTCGTCCGCACACATAACCTTTGCCCGTTTACCCATCTTCTGAAGCATACCGCAAAGGCCGTAAGCACAGCCCAGTGTATCTCCGTCGGGGTTGGCGTGTGACAATATCAGAAAATCATCGTTGCTTTTCAGTAGCTCTGCCGCTTTTTTAACGTCTGTTATCATTATTGTTTACCTTTCGTCATCGCCGTTATCATCGGGTTCGGCAGGTTTCGGCAGTTTGCTTATCACCTCGCTGATATGCTCGTAATAGTCCATCGAATTATCCGGCACGAATATCAGCTGAGGCAGCTTGCGCATCTTCACACGCTCGTTGATTCTTCTTTTAAAGAAGCCCTCTGCCTTCTTGAGATGCTCGGCGACATTTTTTGTGGTGTCGCCGCCCTCAAGCGTTGTGATATAAACCTTGCAGTAGGACAGATCGCTTGTCAGCTCACAGCGTGATACGCCAACCATCGCCTTTACTACAGCGCCGTCCTTTATATCACGCATAGCTGTGGAGATCTCACGTTTTATATCCTCCGCAAGTCTTGCTGTATTGAAATTTGCCATTAATCTCTGTACTCCTCGGTAACAAACGCCTCGAATATATCGCCGTCCTTTATGTCAGTGAACTTTTCAAGCGTGATACCGCACTCGTAGCCTGCGGCTACTTCCTTCACATCGTCCTTGAAACGACGTAAGCCTGCTATCTTGTCAACAGCAACGATTATGCCGTCACGGACAACTCTTACCTCGCCGTTTCTCTGTACCTTACCGTCAAGTACATAAGAGCCTGCTACCACGCCGACGCTCGACAGCTTCATTACCTGTCTTACCTCAACACGTCCTGTATCAACTTCTCTGTACTTGGGCGCAAGCATACCCTTCATGGCTGTTTCGATTTCTTCTATTGCGTCATATATTACTCTGTAGAGTCTTATATCGACACCGTCACGCTTTGCATTGTCTGCAGCCGCAGGGTTAGGTCTTACGTTAAAGCCTACTATGATAGCGCCCGATGCCTTTGCAAGCATAACGTCGCTTTCTGTTACGGCACCTACCGCACCGTGAATTACTTCTACCTTTACTTCCTCGTTTGACAGCTTTGACAGTGACTGTGAAACAGCTTCTACAGAACCCTGTACATCCGCCTTTACGATGATAGGCAGCTTCTTCATCGAGCCTTCCTCGATCTGTGAGAACAGATTATCAAGGCTGACCTTCTTATAGAGCTTGAACTGTTCTTCCTTAGCGTCAAACTTTCTCTTTTCAACAAGCTCTCTTGCGAGCTTTTCATCTTCAACAGCCGCAAAATCATCACCGGCGCTCGGTACTTCCGCAAGACCCATTATCTCAACGGGAACAGAAGGACCTGCTTCCTTTACCGCTTTGCCCTTGTCGTCACGCATTACACGCACACGGCCTACAGCAGTACCTGCGATTATGGTATCGCCTGTGTGGAGAGTACCCGACTGTACAAGAACGGTTGCGATAGGACCTCTGCCCTTGTCGATTCTTGCCTCGATAACAACGCCCTTTGCAAGTCTGTCGGGGTTTGCCTTAAGCTCAAGGACATCTGCCGTGAGGTTTACCATTTCGAGAAGCTCGTCTATACCCTCGCCTGTCTTTGCCGATACGGGAACGCAGATTACATCGCCGCCCCATTCTTCGCATACAAGGCCATGCTCGGTAAGCTCCTGCTTTACCTTGTCGGGATTTGCCGTAGGCTTATCCATCTTGTTTATCGCAACTATTATTGAAAGGTTTGCAGCCTTTGCGTGATTTATCGCTTCTACCGTCTGAGGCATAATGCCGTCGTCTGCGGCAACAACGAGTATCGCTATATCCGTAGCCAGCGCACCTCTTGCACGCATAGCAGTGAACGCCTCGTGTCCGGGAGTGTCAAGGAATGTAATATCCCTGCCGCCTGCCTTTACCCTGTAAGCGCCGATATGCTGTGTGATACCGCCTGCTTCGCCGGACGTAACGTTAGCGTGTCTGATTCTGTCGAGGAGCGATGTCTTACCGTGGTCAACGTGTCCCATAACAACAACAACGGGTGAACGGGGCTGTAAGTTCTCCTCTGTATCCTCTACTTCTTCAAACAGACGTTCTTCGATGGAAACTACAACTTCCTTGGTAACCTTTGCGCCGAATTCTTCCGCTACGATACAAGCCGTATCATAATCGACCGACTGGTTGATAGTAACCATTACGCCCAGGCTGAACAGCTTCTTTATAACATCTGCGGCTGTAACCTTAAGACGTGACGCAAGCTCCGATACGACTATCTCATCGGGAACCTGTATCTCGAGCTGTTTCTTTCTTGCCTTTTCAAGCTCAAGACGCTTCAGCTTCTGAGCCTCTGTTTCCTTCTTCTTGCTGAACTGCTGCTTGCCCTTCTGCGACTTCTGGCTTATCTTCTGCTTCTTTGTATAAGCGTCATTCTGACGTCTGTTGCCGCTCTCGGTCGAAGCTATAGTTTCATACTTCTCGTTGTACTTATCAAGGTTTACATAACTGCCCCTTGTGTCAACGTGCTTTGTGACCTGCTCGCCTCTCTGTACAGCCTCGCCCTTGACGTGCTTTGTGGGAGGTGCGTTTGTCTTGATATTTGCAAGATCGATAACAGGCTGTGCCGGAGCTGTCTGCTGTACAGGCTTAGTATCCCTGCGATCGTTTCTGGTATCGTTTCTTCTGTCGCCGTAAGGCTTTCTGTCACCCTGCTGTCTGTCGCCGTAGGGCTTTCTGTCGCCCTGCTGTTTGTCACCGTAGGGCTTTCTGTCGCCCTGCTGTCTGTCACCGTAAGACTTTCTGTCGCCCTGCTGTCTGTCACCGTAAGGCTTTCTGTCGCCCTGCTGTTTGTCACCGTAGGGCTTTCTGTCGTTACGGTCGCCCATAGGCTTTTTGTCTGCAGGCTTATCGCTCTTAGCTTCAGACTTAGCTTCTGTCTTTATTTCGTGCTTTGCTTCAGACTTTGTTTCTGTCTTTATTTCAGGCTTTGCTTCGGGCTTAGCCTCTGTTTTTGTTTCGGGCTTTGCCTGTACCTTTTCAGCCTTGTCGGCTTCCTTATTGGATTCGGGCTTCTTCTCAGCCTTCTTTGCAGGCTTTTCTGCAGGCTTTTCTTCCTTCTTCTCCGTCTTGGGCTTGCTTGCCGAAGCAAAATATGAATTGAAATTCTTCACCTGGTTGCTCTGAGAATACTTTTCGAGAACAACAGACATCTCATCCTCAGAAAGCGAAGCCTGCGATTTCTTCTGTACTCCGAAATACTCCTGTACCACATCCGTAATTTCACTTACAGGAATATTAAGATCCTTTGCCAACTCGTTTACACGATATTTTTTATCCATTCACTGATCCCCTTTTTTATGTCAGATTTAGTATTGTATATATAAATCGGGTGTACCGCTTATTTCCCTTTATGCTCGCCCGTAAGGCTTGCGTATAAGCCTTCATCGAGAACGGCAAGCACTCCCGTGCGTTTTCCGAGGACCGACTTGATTTCGTCCATCGTACAATCGCACTGCGACAGCAGGGCACTGTATTTATCGCAAAAAAAACGCATTTCCTTCTGTGTTTTCTCCGATACGTCGCTTGCGAGAATAACTCCCGCAATTTTCGATTTCGGGTTTTTTAGCTCCTCACAAACAGGATCGAACCCGTGTATCAGACGTCCGGACTTTCTGCAAAGACCGAGCGTACTTAAAAAATTCATTGCCGTTACTCACCGTCGCTTTCTCCGATGCTTTTCAGCAGTTCAAGATATATCTCCTCCGGTACCGCACATTTCAGAGAGCGTTCAAGCCCACGTTTTTTCTGTGCCGCCTCAAGACAGCTGCGACTCTTGCAGACATACACTCCCCGTCCGGATTTCTTACCCGTGAAGTCGAGTACAAACTCTCCCTCGGGAGTACGGACAACTCTTACAAGCTGTTTTTTCTCTTTCATTTCCTCACAGCCCGCACATTTTCTCATCGGTATCTTTTTAACTGCCAAAGCGATCCATCCTTTCGTAAAGGGTTTTTATTCCTCGGCCTGAGCTTCTTCCTCAGCCTTTTCCTGCTTGCTCTCTATTCCTTCATAGAAGCCGCTTTCGGGGCGTATGTCTATCTTGAAGCCTGTGAGCTTTGCGGCGAGCTTCGCATTCTGACCCTTGTTGCCTATAGCAAGTGAAAGCTGGTTGTCGGGAACGATAGCCGTACATGCCTTTACCTCGGGGTCTGGTATCTCTACTCTGATAACATCGCTGGGCTTGAGTGCCTGTGCGATGAATTCCTCAGGCTTTTCGCTGTAGAATACAACGTCCATCTTCTCTCCGCCAAGCTCGGCACATACCTTGCTGATACGCTGTCTGCCGGGGCCTATGCACGCACCGAGTGCGTCAACATCGGGGTTGTTGCTTATAACCGCAACCTTTGAGCGTGAGCCTGCCTCACGGCTGATAGCCTTTATCTCAACGGTACCGTCATATATTTCGGGTACTTCGCTCTCAAACAGACGCTTTACAAGCTCCTTGTTCACTCTTGAGATCTTGAGCATAGGTCTGTGGTCTGTTGCGGAAACGCCGGAAACATAAACCTTGACCATATCGCCGGGCTTGAGCACCTCGCCGGGTATCTGCTCGCTTCTGAACAGCGGTACTTCGTTTCCGTTGAGGTTTACGGTAGCGTTGCCTGTTCTCGGCTCTGTCTTGAGTACGGTAACAGTTACCGCCTCGTCCTGAAGACCGCCCCACTGAGCAACGAGCTGTTCACGCTCTATCTCCTTAAGCCCCTGCTTGATGACCTGCTTTGCCGTCTGTGCGGCAATTCTGCCGAAATGCTGTGTATCCAGCTTTATCGCTACAATATCGCCGTATTCCAGCTTTCTGCGGGTGTGGGTCTTTGCCTCCTCCATCGAGATCTGGTTTGCATCGTCCTCGACCTCTGCGGCAACTTCCTTCTGGATAGCCACATCAAACTTGCCCTTAGCAATATCAATATCAAACTTGATATTCTCGCTTCTGGGATATTCCTTCTTGATAGCGATAACAAGTGCTGTCTGTATCTTCTCTATCAGCACAGCGGGGTCAATCCCCTTCTCCTTTGCAAGCAATGTCAGAGCCTCAAAAAGCTCCGTTGTGTTGCTGTTAGCCATTTTTAATAATTCCTCCGTTAATTATTTTTTATGCGTCAAGGGCAATTCTTCTGCACTTTGCGGCATTGAACTTCATTTCGCCGTCATCTGTCTGTACAGTGAATTCGCCCGAATTTTCATCGTAATCTCCGAGAACGCCCGAATAATACGCCGTCTTTCCGTTTTCGTCACGCACGGTCACCTTTATCTTTTCGCCCTTCATCTTCACAAAGTGGAAAGGCTTTCTGAGCTGTCTGTCAAGCCCCGGCGAGCCTACCTCGAAAACGTCCACAAGGTCAATGCACGACAGCGTATCGACAGCCTTGTTCAGCGGTTCTGTTATTTCCTCGCATTCAGCGTCGTCTATTCCTCCGTCCGCTTTGTCGAAAAGCACCTTCAGATACCACATGGCACCCTCTTTTTCAAAGATAACGTCCCACAGCTCATAGCCGTATCTCTCGATTATCGGCAGAACCTTCTGCTCGGTAATTCTCTCGACCGTTTCCGCCTGATTCTTCTTGCCGCCTTTTTCCTTCGGCACTTTGAAAGCCTCCTTTCAGACAAGAGCCGTAAAAAGCCCTATATATAAGCTAAAGACCGAGATGAACTCAGTCTTTAGCCTACCATATTCTACTTTAAGTAAGTATATCACATATTATGCCCGTTGTCAAGCAAAATTACGTTATTTTGCCGTAAACAAGCCGTTTTTCAAAGTTTTTGGTAATTTTAAACGATTTTCTTGCGGCAGATGCGATGTTTTCCTTCCTTTTTAGCCCTGTAAAGCTGTTCGTCCGCCTCGTCGAAATACTGCGCATAGTCAATATCGCACGATTCACTCCACGCTATGCCTACACTGCACTTTATCGTATACCTCTTGCCGCCTATCTCAGCCTTTCCCGACACCTCAAGGAAATCTTCGAAATCGTCCACAACGGCGGATTCGCTCGTGCCTCTGGCGAACACGATAAATTCATCTCCGCCGAACCTTCCGACAACCGCATTCGGAAACTTTCTCGAAAGCAGTTTTCCTACCGTTCTCAGCACCTCGTCACCGAAGCTGTGACCGTAGGTATCGTTGAACGCCTTGAAATCGTCTATATCAAGCATAGCGAAAAAGCTCTTTGCATTCGTCTTTTCGCTGATGAGCCGCTGAATGTGGTTTGTTGTTGCCAGCTTGTTCAGCAGTCCCGTTGTGCTGTCAAGCTCGACCAGCTGTATCATTCTCTGCTGCTCACGCTTTTCATCGTCTATATCCTGTGTTCTTCCGAGAACTTTTATTACCTTTCCACTGGCATCCGCTACGCTTGAATAACACGTCCTTACCCAGCGGTAGCTGTTCTGATCTATTATCGTGGATCTGTAATCGAGCGTCATACAGCTTACAGGCTTTTTGCTTGCCTTTTTCAGCGCCGCATAGAACTTTGCCGCATCATCCGGATATACAATCTTTGTGCGTTTTGAAACCTCCGCATAGTTGCTTATGGAGCGGTTTGCCGAATCCGCCTTACCTCCGCTGTACAAAAACGTCATTATATCATCGGGAATATCATATTCAAACGTGACTGCATTCGAAGTTGCCTCAAGTATACGGTAACGCTCAAGATTTACCGCATTCTCATATTCCGCCAGTTTTCTGTTGGTCATATCCTGCACAATTGCAAGAAATACAGGGTGTTCGCTTTCTATAAAATCAACCAGCTTCGCCTTGACAAGCACCCATATATCATTGCCGTCATAGCGTCTGCCTTTGCATTCGGCATAGAATGTTTCTCCGGTCCTTACCGAACGCCCGGCTTTTTCAAAGATCATCTCAGCCGAATCTCCGTAAAGCGACGAGGTAACGCTGTCTGCATACTGTTCATACTGCTCTTTTGTGTAACCCACCATCTCGTAATATTTCTTGTTGAAATAAAGCGACCTTACTCTGTCCGGGCAAAGCTCATATATAGCAACTCCGCACATAAGATGTTCAAGCATTGTAGAGCATATCGTTTCCCAGTCATATCCCGGCTTGAAGCGGTTTTTAAGCTCGCTCATATCCCTGCTCGAAGGCTCAAGTCTTGCGGCGCATTTATTTTCAGCCATGTTATCACTCCGTTATAGAAAAGTTTTTTGTATTGTAAAAATAGATAATCTGCGTTTCACCCTATATAGAATTGTTGCATGAATCTGACGCACTGTACATATTCGTTTGCAAGCTGTTGTGCGTCAACGTTGTATTTTTTGACAAACTCCTCCACTTTGTCCCAGTTTGCGTGTTCGTAATCGACTACCAGCCTGAACACATCTCCGAAAAGTCCGTCCGCTCCCAGCAGACCGTTCTTTATTTCGTCCGTTACCGGAAGTTCCTTCATAACGTTTCCTATATCACGTTCATCGGTCGTACCTGCCACTACCGACATAAGTCCCATAAGATACATTTCTTTTCTGTGTATGTACTGCCCCGGCATTACCTTTGAGATGCTCTCACAGAATTTTGCCCTGAACAGCGCAAGCCTTATAAGCTCGTCGGGGGTATCCTTCTGCAGCCTTTGCAGGCCTACAAGATATATCCATTCCTTCAGCTTTTCAAAGCCGAGCAGAACAAGCGCCTGATGAATGGTCGAAATCTTGTTTCCCGTACTGCCGTACATTACGTTTATAAGCCTGAGCAGTCTTATCGTCAGCACAACGTCCGTCGAAATGACCGCCGCTATTTCTTCATAGTCAGGCTCGGGCGAATATACAAGACCCAGTATATGAAGGAACGTCTTTGCCATAGGCGTATTTGTCCTGTGCGTCATAAGCAGAGGCTTCGCAAAGAAATAGCCCTGCATATATGTGCAGCCGAGCCTTTTGGCATATTCCACCTCAAGCTGAGTTTCCACCTTTTCGGCAAGCATTATCTTATTATATGTTATACACTTTTCCGCTGTGCGTTCCACTGCCTCACGGGAGGTGTGGAAGTCGAGCTTTATTATATCGGCAAGCTCAAACAGAGCCTTTGTATTCTCGCTGTATTCATAATCGTCAAGAGCGATTATATATCCCAGCTTCTTAAGCTCTATGCAGCGCCTTATTATTTCTGCGTCTGCCATTACGCTCTCAAGCAGCTCGACTACGAGTATATCGCTTGAGATCATCTTCGGCACTCCTCTTTTTATGAGGTTGCCCGTAAAATTGACGAATGCTTTTTTACCGCCTAGAACGCTTGTTATATTATCGACAAAAAATGCGTTGTTGATTACATCTGCTGTGCTTACATCTCCGTTGTTTCCTGTATATGCGTTTACTCCGGGCTGATTTCTGTAAAGCAGTTCATAGCCGTATGTATTATTATTCACATCCAGTATCGGTTGACGTGCAAAAAATACGTTCTCCACAGAGATCTCTCCTTCGCTTTAATCCTTATTTAGTAATTTTACATTATTTCACGCATAAAGTCAACAATAACACCTAATTTTCGTCTTTAATACAGAGTTTTTTGTAACTTTATACAAAAAATATGAAATATTTCACACGTTTCAGCTTACAGCTTTTTCCGCTTTTTCATTAAATTGCTTTGCAAAAACTCGGATAATATTTATTTACTTACACGGTATATAAAAGCGGCACACCTTTTCAAAGGCATACCGCTTGATAATAATTGCTTTATCAGCTTTTAAGGCAATACCGCATAATTATTGTCGTGCGATTGCGCAGTCAGATTTTTCGTCAGATTGTATAAATTGAGTGCAGGCAGGCTTGCGCCTGTCAAGCGAAATTTGTGCAAGATGACGGGAAATATGCAAGCAAGCGTGCGGCAAAGGCGATAGCCGTTAATTGTGCGGTGTTGCCTTAAAGTAGCTGTACAGCCTGCACATAAGCATACCGTTATACAGCTTTCTGTTCTTATCAGCTTTCTTTCCGAACAGTTCCTCAAACTCTCCGTCCGGAGTGATTACAAATAATCTTCTGCCGTCTGTCGGGAGCAATCTTTTGCCCATAACTTTATACAGCTCGTGTGCCTGTTCTTCGTCAAGCATACGCTCGCCATACGGCGGATTGCAAAGCAAGGCGGTACAGCCCTCCGGATATGTAAAATCCGCAATATCACGCTGCTTAACCTCAATATATTCACCCACACCCGCCTTTACTGCGTTGTCACGGGTAAGTCTTACGGCTTCGGGGTCTATATCATAGCCGTACAGCTTAAAGTTTTCCGGCTTTCTGATATTCGCTCTGAGCGCTTCTCTTTCCTCGTCCCACATTTCCTTGGGCAAGAATTCCCACTGCATAGCGGTAAATTCCCTGTCAAGACACGGCGGTATGTTAAGCGCCTTGAGTGCGCTCTCGATAAGCAGTGTTCCGCTTCCGCAGAACGGGTCGCAGACAATATCGTTGTCCCTTATCCTTGCAAGGTCGGCAATTCCCGCCGCAAGCGTTTCCTTTATAGGTGCGGCATTGGAAAAACGGCGGTAGCCTCTCTTGTGAAGCCCCTCGCCCGATGTATCGAGCGTCATTGTGACGTTATCCTTCATTATTGAAAAGCGGAACTGAAACAGTGCCTCGGTTTCCTGAAAATAGCCGATTTTATAAACGCATTTCATTCGCTCGACCATAGCCTTCTTGATTATCTTCTGGCAGGCAGGAACGCTTGTCAGCTTTGAATTAAGGCTGAAGCCCTTGATAGGGAATCTGTCGAACTTTCCGACATATTTTTCAATAGGGATTGCCTTTACCCCCTGAAAAAGCTCCTCAAATGTTCTTGCCTTGAACTCCGAGAGAAGTATTCCCACACGCTCTGCTGTCGACAGACACATATTCGCCCTTATAAGCACACGCTCATCACCGGTGAACGTCACCCGTCCGTCCGACACGGCTATATCCTCTCCGCCAATCCTGCGTACTTCGAAGGAAAGCGTCTTTTCAAGTCCGAAGTGACAAGGTGCTGTAAGTCTGAATGTCATAGAAAATCCTTTCATCAAAACAGCGGCTTTTATAGAGCCGCTTAGTTCGTTAATAATTTGTTTTTATAGGGTTGAGGGGCGAAGCCCCAAGCAGGGTGAGGGCGGCAGCCCCACACTTAGCCCCGGCACGGATGCCGGGCGTGTATGCCCAAAGGCTCTGCACGATGCAGAGTCAACAAAGCATACACAGCCCTTCACCATGGGGAAGGGGTTTTCGGCAAGGATGCCGAAATAAGGACACACCAAGCTTTGCACGAAGCAAAGCCAGTAGAGTGTCCTAAAGGGGATAGGGATTTAGGACAAGCACTTTTTTTAAAAAACATACTTTTTCTTCAATCCGAACTGCCTTTGTATAGCCACTGTTATCTGTTTTTATCAGTTCGAGCTTGTACTGCTCGTATCTTCTTCCGCTTTCTGCGTACCCCAGTCGGGTACAAGCAATGTTTCACCGCCGTGCTTCTTTACATACTCGCCGTCTTTATGCGTGGAATCGCACGTCTTTGGCAGATTATCCGCCTTGTAATAACCAACAGCGGTATTCTTGCATTTTGACGTTGCAAGAAGTCCTGTTTCGGTACAGTATTTCTTTTCGACTACGTTTGAATCCTTTGCAAAGGTCTTTGTGGAATCCTCGTTCACAACATTCACCATAAAGTTGTGCCATACCTGTGCAAGATAAATATAGTTTGTTGTGCCGATGTTCTTGTTATCGTCAAAACCGAGTCTTATAACACCGCAGTAATCAGCAGTAAGTCCCGCAAATGCAAGAACACGCTCATCGTTTGAAGTACCTGTCTTGCCGACTACCTCTATACCGTCGATTTTCGCATATCTGCCCGAGCCGTTTGTAGTATCCGTAACCGCCTTGAGCAGTCTGTTTGTTATATATGCGCTGTCGCTTTCCATTACTCTGTCACCGAGAGGCTCCTGCTCGATAACCGTCTTATCGTTGTAGTCGGTGATAAGGTTGTACAGCTTAGGCTCGTAATATACACCGCCCGAGCCGAATATCTGATATGCACCGGCAAGCTCCATAAGCGTCATACCCTGCGTAAGCTGACCCAGAGCAATGGGCGAATATGCCTTGTCATAGGTGTAGTCAAGCGTTGTCACATTCAGCTTATCCGTAAGGAAGTTGAAGCAGGTATCTATTCCGAGTACCTGTGCCATACGGACAGCGGTAGTGTTCTTTGACTGCTGTACCGCATACCACGCAGGTATATATCCGCCTGAGCCGTAATCGCCCTCAAAGTTACTCGGCCAGCTTGTGCCGTCGGGAAGCGTGATACATTTATCCAGTATCATCGAAGAATAGTTGATTATATCCTTATCTACAGCCTGACCGTAAACCGAGATAGGCTTCATTGTCGAACCGATAGGCAGTATAGCCTGTGTTGCTCTGTTGAAGCAGCCGTCACCGGGCTTATCGCCGATACCGCCTGCAAGAGCCACTACATTACCTCTGTAATCGGTAAGAACAAATGCCGCCTGAGCGCAGTTTTCTTCTATTGCAGTCTTATCATAGCTGTAGAAGAAGTTGTTCGGATCCTTGAAGAAGGTTTCCAGCTTCTCCTGTATATCCATATCCATATTGAGATATATCTTGTAGCCGCCCTTATAAAGATCCGCCTTTGCCTCTGCATAGGTCATGCCTTTTGCCTTACTCAGATCCTCGATAACCTGCTGTATGGCAGCGTCTACATACCAGTTCTGAGTTATTTCATACTCGTTCCAGCGATATGCCTCATAAGTATCCTCATCGTCATATCCGTCGCTGTTCTCGTCCTTGTTTGCGTTGTTTCCGTAATACTCATCATATCTGGGATCCTTATAGCCGTAAGCGTCGCCCTCAACGATAAGTCTGAATTTGACCTTCTCTGTCTTTGCAGCCTCATATTCGTCTGTCGTAATAAGACCCTGCTCATACATACACTTCAGTGCGTAAAGCTGTCTTTCCTTCGAGCGCTCAAGATTCGCATAAGGGTTAAGCACGCTCGGAGAACGTGTCATACCTGCAAGTATCGCACTTTCGGCAATTGTCAGCTGATCGACCGTCTTTCCGAAATAATAGTAAGCCGCCGAGCCTACTCCGTAAACCGTACCTCCGAGAGGAACACGGTTGAGATACGCTTCAAGTATATCTATCTTGGTGTACTGCTTTTCAAGGTTCAACGCTCTGAATATCTCTCGTATCTTACGTTCGGGAGTTACTCTGTCGTCGCCCGTGATATTCTTTACAAGCTGCTGTGTTATGGTCGAACCGCCCTCGCCGTAACCGTTGAACAGGGTCGATATTGTTACACGGACAGTTCTTTTCCAGTCAACGCCGTCATGCTCGTAGAAACGCTTGTCCTCGACCGCCGTGAATGCGTCCTGAGTGTGCTTCGGTATCTGCTCCATATTTACCCAGATACGATTCTCGTCACCTGACAGACGCTTTATCTCCACCTGCTCTCCTGCGCTGTTCTTCGCATAAATAAAGCTGGTATAGCTAAGATCGACATTCTTGAGATCAACGTCAAACGCACTGTCGGCAAACTGCATTATATATACAGTAAGCGTTACCGCTACTATACAGCAGGTTATAATTACTATCATGAACAGGCTGAGAAACGTTGTTCCGATAACTCCTAAAACGTGCTTTACCGTATTCAATGTCTTGTTCTGCTTTTTCTTTGATTTTTTCTTTACCGCAGGCGTACTTTCCTCAAGCTCAACGTCTGCATTAAGATAATTGTTTTTTTTCTGACTCATATTTACGTCCTTTTAAGGTGTGTTGTTTACAATATTATTGCCGCTGTCGGCAAGGATATATTCTTCCGAAGCAGAGTATACCACGTTGTAAGTATAGCACAAATCGGCACAAATGTTAAGCCTTTTACGGCGAATTTTCAGAAAATATTCAAAATAGCCGTTACAACCGCTCGAATAATGTAAATTTTCACCAAGCCGCCACACAGCCGATAACAAATTATTTATCGCACTTTCCGTGCTGTAATTCAATCGTCCGATGCTTATGCCTTGTTTTTGCCCTCAGAGCAAAAAAGAAGGCATCGGCTTTCACCGATGCCCCCATATTCAGCTTGACTTTGCTTTACTTCTGTGTTCTCGCCGTAACAACTGCAGAATAAGCGCTGTACTCATTTACATTGCCTATCGTCTTGTATGCACGGATTC
>ERZ1673722.144-NODE-144-length-98571-cov-23.165770_pt1 | contig 98571 bp, 78 predicted proteins | sample MGYA00580222_ERZ1673722 | MGnify/ENA primary metagenome ERZ1673722 (study PRJEB41218, sample SAMN15661750) | gut metagenome | host: Homo sapiens | place: Canada: London | collected 2015-08-20/2019-03-30 | study: EMG produced TPA metagenomics assembly of... | reverse complement strand
CATGCTTTTATCTAATATGTAAAAGCCTTTTGATAGACATTACTACTACGTTTGCGGAAAATGCGTGGTATTTCAGAAACGCACTTGTCCGTGCAAACTATACGAACCTGCGAAAAGGTATTCACGAAACAACAGAGTATTTGGAAGCGTTTCTCAGAAATCTGCTTTTGGACGAGGAAAATGAGCTTCATAATCGAAACCTTCATATAAGTGGACTTTTGAGCGAAGAGAAAGTGGACATTTGGGATACAAAAGTGGATATTGAGAATGGAAAAGTGGACATTCAAGACAAAAAAGTGGATATTGACAGTGTACTTTCCGAAAAAGGTAGTGATTTCTCGGTAAAAACGACGATTCATATCCATAGACTTTTTGAGAAGTTTGGCTTTGATGAGGTGTTTGGAAGAAGTGCAGTTATGGAACTTCTTGAGCTGAAAGGTTCAGGTGCTTCAAAACTTCTTTCCAATTTGGTACAGGCAGATATTATTGAACCGGTATCCGGTCACGGAAAAGGGAAATATAAATTCAAGAAGTAATGTATAGCTTGTTTGAAGTTTTATAAGCTTTTTCTTGAGGTTGTTTTTCATAAAATTCCCTATGGTGAAAGTTTTTATTTGCTTGATAATATAATCTATTTCAAGTTCAGCATTATCATTTATTTGCTGAACCTTTTCTTTATTACTTAAATCGAAAATCGGAGTCCAAGTATCCGGCATTTTCGCGCTGAATCTTGCGGACAATGATAAGCCTTTAGGAGCAAGGCTTTAAAACACAAGCAGTTAGTCTATGAAAGTAGGGTAGCTGCTTTTTCGTGTCCCCAAATATATCCCGATAGTCAGCTTTTGTAAAAAAGTAAATCAAATAGAATAAACAGTATACAACAGTTGACAACAGTACTACACTGTTATATACTGTTTACAACAGGAGGGAATATATGAAGATTATAATCAATAACACATCGATGGTACCAATTTATGAACAGATCATGGAGCAGATCAAGGCGCAGATTATCTCCGGACAATTAAAAGAAAATGATATATTGCCATCTGTGAGAACGATGGCAAAGGAGCTGAAGATCAGTGCACTTACTGTGAAGAAAGCATATGACAATCTGGAAGCAGAGGGAATGACTGTCACAGTTCATGGAAAAGGAACGTATGTAGCGGCTTCGAACATACAGCTGATGGAAGAAGAGCGCAGGAAAGAAGTTGAGGCGGATCTGGAAGCGGCGGTTCAGAAGGGAAGGCGCTGCGGAATGAAAGGGGAAGAGATCCGTTCATTGTTTGAACTCATCATGGAGGATGAATAAGTATGTTAGAAATCAAAGGAGTAAAGAAAAGCTACGGAGAATTTCAGTTAGACTGTTCGTTAAATGTCGAAAAAGGAAGAATTACCGGTCTGGTTGGAGAGAACGGAGCCGGTAAGAGTACTTTGTTTAAGGCGGTACTCGGGCTCATTTCTTATGATGCCGGCGAGATAAAGATTCTGGGAAAAACACAGGAAGAGTTAAGTGAAAAAGAGAAAGAGGAGCTGGGAGTCGTCCTGGCAGAAGCCGGATTCACCGGATATTTGAAAGGAAAAGATGTTGAAGCAGTCCTTGCCAGATTGTATCCAAAGTTTGAAGCAGAAAAATTCTATCAGATGTGTGAAGAATATCAGATTCCGTTGAATAAATTCATAAAAGAGTACTCAACAGGGATGAAGGCAAAGCTGAATCTGATCATTGCATTGACACATCAGGCAGAATTCCTGATGCTGGACGAGCCGACAGCAGGGCTTGATGTCGGAGCGAGGGAAGGGATGCTGGATATTTTAAGAGAGTATATGGAAGAGAAGCCGGAGAGAAGTATCCTGATCAGCTCACACATTTCTTCGGATCTGGAACATCTCTGTGATGATATTTATGTGATCCACAAAGGAAAGATTGTGCTCCACGAAGAGATGGATACGATTCTGGAAAAATATGCAGTGTTGAAAGTCAGTGAGGAACAGTATCGGGCAATGGATAAAAGGTATCTTTTAAAAGAGAGAAAAGAGTTTTTTGGAATCGCCTGTCTTACGAACGAGAAGCAGTATTATATGGAAAATTATCCGGAAATCGTAGTGGAGAGCGGATCACTCGATCAGGTGATTCTTATGTTAACAGGAGGCGAGAGATGATGAAAGGAATCAGAGGGCTTTTGGAAAAGGATTTTCGGTTGTTTCTTCGGCAAGGTGGCAATCTTTTTCTGGTATTAGCAGTTGTAGCAATATTTTTTATACTCACGGGAAAAATGGGAGCTGACTTCATTGCAGTGTATATTCCATCTGTTATGGCAGTATATTCAGGTAATACGATTAGCTACGATGAAAATGGTCATGGATACACATATTTGTTTTCTTTACCCGTAAATAAAAAAATATATGTCAGAGAAAAATATATTTTATCTTTTATTATGACAGTATGTGGATGGTGCATTGGGGCAATCTGTGCAGGAATAGCCACGCTTATAAATCCTGAAGAAGTGTTAAATCTGGAAATGCTGGCAATGGAGCTGATCATATTCTTTGTGGTTCAGGCAGTTGCGGGAATTATGATTGCGATCCGACTAAGGTTTGAAGGAGAGAAGGGACGAATCGTGCTGCCGATCGCAATTTTAATTATTTTTGCAATTTGTTATACAATTGGTTCTTTTCTGAAGGCTAACCTGGAATTAAAAGAAAGCATTCTGAATGTGATAGGAGGAACAGGAGATCTTGAAATTGCGATTGCACTTATTGTGTTAAGTCTGCTTGTGTGGTATGCTTCGTATAGGTATAGTATGAGAGTGATGAGAAAGAAAGAGTTTTGAGATAGGAATTGGCAAAGACGAAAAAAACATTGACCATAAATATACTTTTGTAACAGATGGAATCTTTGGAAATGAGTATCCGGAGCAGTTTTGCTAAATGACATGGCAAGTTATATAAAATCGTGTTACAATGGCTTTTGTCAAGCTACCTAGGACTATGGAAAATAATGAGAAAATGAGAGAAAAACAGGTAGCATAGAATCTGCGGACATTAAATAAAAAACAAAGGAAAGTGGGGGGATTTTTTGAATGCAGAGAGCAAAACACGAATGACGGAAGGAAGCATCTCCAGGAAAATTATATTTTTTGCGATTCCGCTGTTTATCGGAAATCTGTTTCAACAGTTGTATAATACGGCAGACTCTCTGATCGTTGGCAATTTTCTTGGCAGTAATGCCCTGGCGGCGGTCAGTTCCTCGGGAAATCTGATATTTCTGATGGTCGGGTTCATCAACGGAATCGCACTTGGTGCAGGAGTTGTTATCGCGAGGTATTATGGGGCAAAAAATAAGGAATATTTACAGAAAGCGATCCACACGACAGTAGCGTTTGGGCTGGCGGCAGGTCTGGCATTGACGGCAATCGGGATGTTTCTGGCGCCAAAGATTCTGGTGCTGATGGGAACACCGTCGGAGGTGCTTCCACAGTCGATCGAATATTTCCGTACTTATTTTGCGGGTTCCCTTGGATTTGTCATGTACAATATTTTTGTCGGCATCTTACAGTCGGTCGGTGACAGCCGGCATCCGCTGATTTATCTGATCGTGTCCTCGTGTATCAATGTGGTGCTGGATATTTTCTTTATCGCAGGCCTTGGCATGGGAGTCGGGGCAGCGGCGCTGGCAACGGCGATTTCCCAGTTTGCCAGTGCGATTTTCTGTATGATTCACCTGATGCGGACAAAAGAAGAATATCGGTTACAGATCAGTAAGATCGGTTTTGACGGGCTCATGATGAAACAGATCATTCAGAATGGTGTGCCGTCCGGTTTTCAGAACTCCGTGATTTCTATCGCCAATGTTTTCGTACAGACCAATATCAATGCTTTTGGAAAAATGGCGATGGCAGGCTGCGGTTCTTATTCAAAGATTGAGGGATTTGCGTTTCTGCCGGTTACATGCTTTACGATGGCGCTGACAACCTTTGTCAGCCAGAATCTTGGTGCGAAACAGTACGACCGTGCGAAAAAAGGTGCGCGGTTTGGCATCCTGTGCTCCATAGTGATCGCGGAACTGATCGGTGTTCTGATCTATGTGGCGGCTCCGACGCTGATCGCGGCATTTAACGGAGATCCGGAGGTGGTACATTATGGTGTGATGCAGGCGCGGACGATTGCGCTGTTCTATTTTTTGCTGGCGTTTTCTCACTGTATCGCAGCAGTCCTTCGCGGCTCCGGTCATGCAGCAGTTCCTATGATCGTCATGCTCTGTGTCTGGTGTCTGTTCCGTGTCAGCTATATTACCGTTGCTGTGCACTACATTCCGGATATTCGTGTGATCTTCTGGGCATACCCGCTGACCTGGAGCATCAGCTCGGTGATTTTCCTGTATCTGTTTTTACGTGGAAAATGGGTATATGGATTCGAGAAAAAAAGATAAAACAGATAGTTTTATCACAGGTACTATAATTTTCAGAATTGGGGAAGAATGTTTGTATGCTAAATAAAAAAGAATTCTTAAAATACGCATCAAGATTGGCCTTTCCGATTATGATCCAGAATCTGATCGGAACATTGGTAAATATGGCAGATACGGTGATGCTTGGGTATGTGAGTCAGACGGCCATGTCGGCATCCTCCCTTGCCAACCAGTTTACTTTTATTCTTTTCTGCTTATACTACGGTATGGCTGCAGGTACTTCGGTTTTATGTGCCCAGTACTGGGGAAAAGGTGACAAAAAGACAGTGGAAAGGATACTTGGTCTGGCGGAACGAATCTCGCTGATCGTTTCTATTATATTTTTTGCGATTTCCTTTGCCATGCCAACTACTATTATGAAGATTTTTACTAATAGTCCGGAGACGATTGCTTCCGGTGGTGAGTATCTGAGGGTGATTTCCTTCTCGTTTGTATTTATGGGATTCTCCCAGGTATTTATGAGTGCCCTTCGAAGCATCGGGAAGATCATGTTGCCTTCGGTTACGTATGTTGTTTCTCTTTGCGTCAATGTAATCTGTAATGCCACCTTTATTTTTGGTTTGTTTGGACTTCCCAAGCTTGGTGTTACCGGAGTCGCCCTTGGTACGGTGATTGCCAGAATCGTAGAGGTAGTGATCTGTCTCGCCTACTCGTTACATAGTTCCGATGTCAAATTCCGAATAAAATACTTCTTTGCCAAAGCAGGTGTTTTGTTTCAGGATTTCATGAAGATCTCAACTCCGGCTGTAATCAATGATGTGGTCTGGAGTATGGCCACTTCAGCATTTGCAGCGATCCTTGGTCATATTGGCGATGATATGGTTGCGGCAAATGCAGTTGCTGTTATGGTGGTAAATATTGGTGCCATCGCCTGTCGTGGCTTTTCCAATGCCACGACCATCATTGTCAGTCAGGAACTGGGTAGAAACAGTGTTGACACAGCCAGAGAATACGGAAAACGTATGCTCAGGATCACAATTGTTGTCAGCCTGATCGGATGTGGCGTTATTCTGGCGATTCGACCGGTGATACTGAATTTTTATCGTGACAAACTGACAGAGACTGCCATTTATTATCTTGGCGTCTTCATCATTATGACAACCTGGCGTCTTATGGGGGAAAGCATCAATACCTGCCTTATCTGCGGCTGCTTCAGAGGTGGCGGCGATACCAGATTTGGAATGATCACGGATACGATATTTATGTGGCTTGTTGCAGTTCCCCTTACCTTTCTGGCAGCATATGTATTCAAACTGCCGCCGATCTGGGTATACTTTGTAATGACCCTGGATGAGTTTGAGAAAATGCCGGTGGTATTCGTTCATTATATCAGAGGAAAATGGCTTACGAATATTACCAGAGATTTCGAGTGATCAGGGGAACATTGGAATTAGGATATAAAAGGAACAGTACAAGTAAAACGGGCTGAATGGCATTTTATGCTATTCAGCCCGTTGTTTACGTATCGTTTTAAAATATTTTGTGGAACCAGGGGTCTGTTTCGGGAAAGGATGTTATCCCTGGGCTGCGATTTATTCGATTCTTTCCTCGTCTGCACCCGTTGGCTTCTTAAAGTGGCCGACAATTATTTGTACAAGAACCATGCCTCCGATAAATGTAAGAAGAAGGCCTGTCGGAATTCCTATGCAAGCCAGAAGGAACGTTAAAGGGTCGTCGTCGCCTTTCATTTTGTATTTGCCTCTTGGTGTCAGATAAACTTCGACATTTTTTTCGTCGCCTATGCTGACTTCCCGGTAGTAGGTACGTTTTCCGGTATATTTTATTCCATCCACTTCATACGAAAGCTTCGTCACATACTCGTCGTAATCGTCATATTCGTCGTCCGAATTCTTTATGTCATAATCGATAACACGGGCTGTGACCGTCCGAACATCCGCTGATTTCTTATATTCTATGCTGGATACGATTCTGTTAACACTCCATAAAAATATCCCTACAACTGCAAACAGGAATAAAAGACCTATTAGTACCTCACCTATAAAGTGTCCTGTTTTCCTCGATTTGTTTTTCATACACAATCCCCCTCTCAGCTTACATGATTCTGCTTTGATTTTTGCAGTACATCGTTATATATGATTATATTACCGGAAAAACAGAAAAGCTGCACTATCACTTGTGTCAGGATAATTTCCCCGCGCCATCTGAAAATTTATAGAGTCATATTTATGAAATAACTAAAAATTTCAATAACTTATCAAAAAAAATTCTATTTTTTTTCAAGACTCTTGTGATTATAATGAATTCATCAGCCGGGGACGAAGCAAATCCGGCAAAATCACCAAACGGGAAAACAGGAGGAACAAAAATGAAAAGAAAAGCATTAGCAGCAATTATGGCAGCAGCTATGGCATTATCCATGGTTGGCTGTGGCGGATCCACATCAGAGTCCACAGACTCTACAAAAACAACAGATACAACAGATACAACAGAAACAACAGAAACAACAGATTCTGCAGAGTCCACAGATTCCACTGCATCAGCAGACGGAACTGTAGAAAACAAAGACAAACCTCTGTGCTGGTTCAACCGTCAGCCATCCAGCAGTGCTACCGGCGAACTGGATAAAGAAGCTCTGAACTTCAACAAAGATACTTATTACGTAGGTTTCGATGCAAATCAGGGTGCTGAACTGCAGGGAGAGATGGTTCTGGATTACATCAAAGAAAATGCAGACACCATCGACAGAAACGGTGACGGCGTGATCGGATACGTTCTGGCAATCGGTGATATCGGACATAACGATTCTATCGCTCGTACACGTGGTGTTCGTTCTGCACTGGGAACAGGTGTGGAAGCAGATGGTGGAGTAGATTCCACACCGGCTGGAACAAACGTAGACGGAAAAGCAAAAATGGTACAGGATGCAACTCTGGAAGTAGATGGAAAAACATATACGATCCGTGAGCTGGCTTCTCAGGAGATGAAAAACTCAGCAGGTGCAACATGGGATGCTGCAACAGCCGGTAATGCTATCGGAACATGGACAGCTTCCTTCGGAGATCAGATCGATGTTGTAGTTTCCAACAACGATGGTATGGGAATGTCAATGTTTAACGCATGGGCAAAAGACAACAAAGTTCCTACTTTCGGTTACGATGCAAACAGTGATGCTGTAGCAGCTATCGCTGAAGGATATGGCGGAACAATTTCTCAGCATGCAGACGTTCAGGCTTATCTGACACTGAGAGTTCTGCGTAACGCACTGGACGGTGTAGACATCGATACAGGTATCGGTACAGCTGATGAAGCAGGTAACTGCCTGACAGAAGGTGAAGATTACAGATACAGCGAAGAAGACAGATCTTACTATGCATTAAATATTGCGGTAACAGCTGATAACTACAACGACTTCACAGATTCCACAAAGGTTTATGACAAAGTTGCTAACCAGCTGGATGAAAGCAAAAGCCCATCCAAAAAAGTATGGCTGGATATCTACAATGCATCTGATAACTTCCTGAGTTCTACATACCAGCCACTGCTGGAGAACTATGATGATCTGCTGAACCTGAACGTAGATTACATCGGTGGAGATGGACAGACAGAGTCCAATATCACCAACCGTCTTGGAAACCCAAGCGAGTATGATGCTTTCGCAATTAACATGGTTAAGACCGATAATGCAGCAGCATACACATCACTTCTCTCCAAATAATTCAGAGACAGAATAAAAGCGTAAATTGATGAAATTACAGAGGGGTGTCAGCAATGATACCCTTCTTTACTAAGAAAAGGAAGCACAGTTATGACAGAAGATAAGAACAAATATATCTTATCGATTAACGGCATGAGTAAATCATTCGGTAGAAATAAGGTTCTGAAACATATTAGCATGAATGTCAAACCTGGAACCATTATGGGACTGATGGGTGAAAACGGTGCCGGAAAATCGACAATGATGAAATGCCTCTTTGGAACCTATCAGAAAGATGAAGGAACCATCATACTGGACGGGAAAGAAGTAAACTTCTCCGGTCCAAAAGACGCACTGGAAAACGGAGTGGCAATGGTACATCAGGAGTTGAACCAGTGTCTTGAAAGAAGTGTTGTAGACAATATGTTCCTTGGAAGATACCCAAAGAATTCCGTTGGGGTTGTCGACGAAGGAAGAATGAAAAAAGAAACATCAGATCTGTTCAGAAAACTGGGAATTACAGTTGATCTGACACAACCAATGAAGAAAATGTCTGTATCTCAGAGACAGATGTGTGAGATCGCAAAAGCGATTTCCTATCATTCTAAAGTTATCGTACTGGATGAGCCTACCTCTTCTCTGACGGCACCGGAGGTTGAAAAACTCTTTAAGATGATGCGTCAGTTGAAGGCTCAGGGGATTTCTCTGATTTACATTTCACATAAAATGGATGAAATATTTGAAATCTGTGATGAAATATCAGTGCTGCGAGACGGAAGTCTGGTTATGACCAAGCCGAGCACAGAAACAGATATGAATGAACTGATCGCCGCCATGGTTGGACGTTCTCTGGATAACAGATTTCCACCTGTAGACAATACACCGGGAGAAGTTATTCTCTCGGTACAGAATATATCGACAAAGTATGCACCAAAGCTGCAGAACATTTCTTTTGATATCAAAAAAGGAGAAATCTTCGGATTCTATGGTCTGGTTGGTGCCGGTCGTACCGAGCTTCTTGAGACGATCTTCGGAATTCGTACAAGAGCAGAAGGAAATATCGTATATGACGGAAAGATGCTGAACTTCTCATCTCCGAAGGATGCTATGGATCACGGATTTGCTCTGATCACAGAGGAAAGAAAAGCCAATGGCCTGTTCCTGAAAGGCGATATTACATTCAATACCACCATTGCGAATATGAATCATTATAAGAGTGGAATCGCATTATCACATGATAAGATGGTACGTGCAACAGCTGAAGAAATCAAGATCATGCATACAAAATGTATGGGACCGGATGATATGATCGCCAATCTTTCCGGTGGTAATCAGCAGAAAGCCATCTTTGGTAAGTGGCTGGAGCGTTCGCCGAGCGTATTCATGATGGATGATCCGACACGAGGAATCGATGTTGGAGCAAAATATGAAATCTATGAACTGATCATCAATATGGCAAAACAGGGAAAAACGATCATCGTTGTTTCTTCAGAGATGCCGGAAATTCTTGGTATTACCAACCGAATCGGTGTTATGTCTAACGGACGCCTGGCCGGAATCGTAAATACGAAAGAGACAAACCAGGAAGAATTATTGAGACTCAGTGCTAAATATCTGTAACAGGAGGGAATTTGGAAATGGCAGAAAACAGTGTTATTATTTCGGCTGAAGAAGAAGCAAAACTTTTGAAACCGATCAATGAATATGTGGAAAAGATCCAGAAAAAAATCGATATGTTACGCGTAGACGGATCGGATAAAGTGAATGATCTGAAAAACCAGATCGCTATCGCAAAAGAAAACAAGAACTTATCCAAAGTCCAGAGGGATAAGATCATTGCAAACAGTAAAAAAGAGCTGGAAAGTGCGAAAAGAGTAGAAGCGGCCAACAAAGAAGAAATCAAAAAGCTGATCGCAGAAGCTGAGGACTATCTGGCCAAACATTACAAAAAAGATTACTACGATGTAGTAAACAACAGCTGTAAAGCTGCAAAAGCGGAAGAAAACAACAGATATGAAAAAATCAAAGCAGATCTGAAGAGCGAGCATCAGAAAAAGATAGCTTCTCTGAAAGATGCAGAAGAGATCAGGGCTGAGAAATATGTGTTTAAAAACAAATTGTTTGATGCACAGATGGCTCATGAATCAAAGATCCAGGAGATCAAAGACAGAAGACATGATGCATACATGCATAAATATCATCTGATCGATCTGCTGAGAACTTCCAAATTCACCTTCCTTCAGCAGAGAGAACAGAAGCTGGAAAATTACAGATATTCCTTCAATTTGTCCCAGTTCCTGTACAAAAACGGTCTGTATATCGTAATCATCCTGATCTTCATCGCACTGTGTATTATCACACCTGTTGTGAAAAACACACAGCTGCTGACAGTTACCAATATCCTGAACATCTTACAGCAGGCATCCCCGCGTATGTTCCTTGCACTTGGTGTTGCCGGTCTGATCCTGTTAACAGGTACCGATCTTTCTGTAGGACGTATGGTTGGTATGGGTATGGTTACAGCAACCATTATCATGCATAACGGAATTAATACAGGTGCCGTATTCGGACATGTATTTGATTTCTCCACAATGCCTTCCACAGTGAAAGCACTGTTCGCACTGTTAATGTGTGTGATCTTTACAACTGTATTTTCAATGATCGCCGGATTCTTCATGGCAAGATTCAAGATGCATCCGTTTATCTCTACAATGGCTAACATGCTGATCATCTTCGGTCTGGTTACTTATGCTACTAAGGGTGTATCTTTCGGTGCAATTGATTCTGCGATCCCGAATACCTTCATCCCGCAGATCGGCAAATTCCCGACCATCATTCTGTGGGCAGTTGCAGCAGTTATCATTGTATGGTTTATCTGGAACAAAACAACATTTGGTAAAAACCTGTATGCGGTAGGTGGAAACCCGGAAGCTGCAGCAGTATCTGGTATCTCCGTATTCAAAGTAACTATGGGAGCATTTATTCTGGCAGGTATCCTGTACGGATTTGGTTCCTGGCTGGAATGTAACCGTATGGTTGGTTCCGGTAGTGCAGCTTATGGACAGGGATGGGATATGGATGCTATCGCAGCCTGCGTAGTTGGTGGTGTATCCTTTACCGGTGGTATCGGTAAGATCTCCGGAGTAGTAACCGGTGTATTGATCTTTACCTCCCTTACATACTCCCTGACGATTCTGGGTATTGATACCAACCTTCAGTTCATCTTTGAAGGTATCATCATCCTGGCAGCCGTAACACTTGACTGTCTGAAATATGTACAGAAAAAATAATAAAATATATTGAAACAGACAGAATATAAGACAGCCCGGTCATCCGATGGATGACATGGGCGGTCTTTTATTCTGTTTTGGCAATTTTGTAACTATTCAGAGCCATGCGAAATGGAAGAAAAATCGCGAATCATGTTTACATGAATGAGCTATTTTTCTGGAATTTCATATGGCGAGAAGCAACATCGAGATGCAGCGTAAGCGGAATCGAGATGGGGCTCTGAATAATTACAAAATTTTTGTAACTATTCATTCAGCAGAGAGCAATCTTCTGCTATAATAAAGGAACAATAATATGCTCCGCAAAACAGGAGGATAAGGATGGAACAATATAAAGTGATTCTTGTCGATGATGAAGTAGAGGTCATCGATGTTATGAAAAAAAAGATCCGTTGGGATGATCTGGGATTTGACGTAGTGGGAAGCGCCACCAACGGCGTGAAGGCTTTGGAGCTGGTGGAAAAGCTTCAGCCGGATGTGGTACTGACGGACATCAAAATGCCTTACATGGATGGACTGGAGCTGGCAAGAAAACTGAACCAGGACTATCCCAATATCTATATTATGCTTTGCACAGGCTTTGACGAATTTGAATATGCGAAAGAGGCTGTCCATCTGGAGATCAAAGAATATATGCTGAAACCCATCAGCGCCACCGAGCTGTCAGAAAGCCTGATGAAGCTGAAAACCACACTGGACAGGGAAAGGGAAGAAAAGTTAAATGTAAAAAAACTGGAAGACTATTTCCAGGAGGTATTGCCAAAGCTGCAGTCAAATTTCTTTATTTCCCTGATCGAGGGAAGGGTCAGAGAAGAGGACTATGAACGATTCCTTTTGGACTATCGGGTGGATATGAAGGGACCTTTGTTTTGCTGCATGATTTTTCATACCTCGGAAAATGATGTGCCGGATGGCATGAATCCCTTATTGTTATCCATGTCCGTGGAGCGGGAGATCAAACAGCGGCTGACCGAGAATTGCAACTGCCAGGAATTCATCTATATGGGTAATACTATTCTGATTATGGAACTCCATTCAGAAGATGAAATAGCTCAATTGACGGACAAGTGTGACCGGTTCTGCCGCTGGGCATGGAGAATTATAGGGGCGGCAGTTACCGCAGGGATCGGAACTGTCTGCAACAATCTGTACGATATCAGTATTTCCTACGAGGGAGCCAGAGAGGCGGTGTCCTACCGTGTCCTGTACGGAACAAAACGAGCCATCAATATCGCAGAGATCGTTCCCAAAGAGTCAAAAAAGGCGGTTCCCTTAGAAGAAACAAGGATGCAGGAGCTGTTTCGAGCCATCCATGTAGGGAATCAGGAGAAGATCCGGAAAGAAGCCATCAAAGAGACAGAAAAGCTCCATAAGAATGCAGCCACCATCAGCCAGTACAATCTGGCTACCATGGAGATCGTCAGCGGATTTTTCAAGTTTTGTGCCAATAATTCCATGGACTTCAATGAAATCTCCGGCAATGTACAGAATCTTTATGAAAGAGTCACCCAGTTCGATGAAAACTCCATGACAAACTGGATTATCAATATGTCTACTGCCATCAGCGAAAAACTGAGAAGCACCAGAAACAGTACCTCCAGGCGTATCATCACCGATGCACAGAACATCGTAAAAGACAGATATATGGAGCCGGATCTCTCGCTGGATGATGTGTGTGCAGATCTTGGTGTATCAAACTCCTACTTTTCCTCCAGCTTTAAAAAGGAGACTGGCCAGTCCTTTGTCTCCTATCTTACTGATTATCGGATGGACAGGGCAGAAGAGCTGGTGCTGAACACCGATGAAAAAAGCTATAAGATCGCAGAAAAAGTCGGATATCAGGATGCCAACTACTTCAGTTATGTATTCAAAAAGAAGTTCGGTGTTTCTCCTTCCAAATACAGAGCTTCCGGGAAACAACAAAGCGAAAAGCAGAAAGAGTGAAGACATAAAAAGGTACGAAATATATAGAGACAAGGGAATAGATGAAGAGGAACATGTATGAAATATAGGAAAAGAGGGTTGGATTCCCGGAAAAATATCGTATTTAACATACAGTCGATCATTCTGTCTGTCCTTATGGCGATTTCGCTGGTTACGATCATTGTCATGGGATTGTTGCTTTACCATCGATTCAAGCTGGCATTGGAAAAGACAGCAGTGGACAACACGGAAGCTACCGTGGAGGCTACCGTGGACCGGTTAAATGCAGACCTGCTGGATATCCGCCAGATCCTCAATGGGGCAAACTATAACGTAGTCCAGCAGTTTGATATATCCAGCCGGGAATTCTCGGAGCAGTTCAGTCTGCTCTATGAGACCAACTCTGATAAGATTCAGAGTGTGGCGCTGTATGATCAAAAAGGAAATCTGATCGCATCGGAGCCGGTGGCAGCAGAAAAGAAAAATGTAAGGGTACAGACGCAGGAATGGTTTAAAAATGCGGAAGATGTCATTGAAAATATACACTTTTCCACACCGCATATCCAGGAACTGTTCGAGGATGGATCCTATCGGTATCAATGGGTAGTTTCCCTGAGCAGGTATGTAGATGTTAACAAGGGAGAGATACCGGAAACCGGTATCCTTTTGCTGGATATGAAATATTCTGTGATCAGGGACGTAATGAAACAGATCAATGATTGCTCCGGCGGAATCTACTATTATCTGATCAGTCAGGACGGAGAGATGATCTATCATCCAAGAGGAACGGAATTAAACCGCGGATTATTTGAAGAAAATAGCCTGGAAGCGGAAAAATATGAGGACGGAACCTATGAGATCCGTTCTAACGGTCAGAATGAGACCGTGATCGTTAGAAGCGTAGCCTATACAGGCTGGAAGATGATCGGTGTTGTGCCGGAGAGCGTACAGGTGGCAAACTATAAGAACTTTCGCTACTATGTATTTGCCACCATTTTGGTACTTCTGGTCATGCTCTTGGAGGGAAACCAGCTTGTGTCCCGAAAGATATCCAAGCCTATCCGGGAGCTGGATGCTTCTGTCAAGACCTATGAGGCAGGAGGAAAGCCGGATATCTATATCGGCGGCTCATCCGAGATCCGCCATCTGGGACATTCGGTACAGAAGTCTTATGAGCAGATCGAAGAACTGATGGATGAGATCATCCAACAGCAAAATGAACGAAGAAAAAGCGAACTGGACGCCCTGCAAAGCCAGATCAATCCACATTTTCTGTACAATACACTGGAGTCGATCACGTGGATGGTGGAAGCCCAGGAAAATGAAGCAGCGGTTCGCATGATCTCTGAACTGGCCAAATTACTTCGTGTCAGCCTGTCCCGGGGCAAGACCATCATTCCCATCAAGGATGAACTGCAGCATAGCAGAAGCTATATGAATATCCAGCTGGCCAGGTATAAAGAGCGGTTCAAAACAGAATTCCGGATTGATAAAGAGATTGAAAATTACTGCATCGTTAAGTTGGTGATTCAGCCCATCCTGGAGAATGCCATTTATTATGGTGTCGGCAACATGGATGAGGATGATGACGGTATGATCATTGTCACCGGAGAAAAGAGGGACGGGGACATCCTGATTACTATCGAAGACAATGGCATGGGCATGCGGGAAGATGTTCTGGAAAATATTCTGACGGATAGCAGCAAGGTTCCGAAGCATGGCTCCGGTGTGGGTGTGATCAATGTACATTCCAGAATCCGGTTGATGTTTGGCGAAGAATATGGACTTTTCATAGAAAGCGAACCGGACGAAGGAACAAAAGTCACGATCCGTATCCCTGCAATCCCATACACGCCGGAAAATGCAGAAACACTGGAATTACAAAAATATATACAGAGGAGACAGGCAGATGAAAAAGAATAGAATAAAATTTCTTATGATTGAGTTTCTTTTGCTGATGCTGGCAGTATTCTTTGTATGGAAGATTTTCGATCAGAACGTAGCAGAGACCAGGATCGCTGTGATTCTTCCGGAATCCGGTGACAAACGTTGGGATGCCCTGATCAATGGTATGAAACAGTCTGCAGCAGAGAACAACGCCCATATGATCATCTGTAACACGGAAGAGATCGACGGACCGGAGGTGGAAAGGGAATTTATCAGAGAACAGAAGGACAACGACATCGATGGCTTTATTATATATCCCGCACCCGGTCATGAGACCGAAAATATGCTGAAAAAAGAATGTGGAAATAACCCCTATTTACTGATCGCAGACAGTCTGGCGGTAAAAGAAGGAGAAACTGCAAGTCCCACGATCCAGCCGGATTATCGGGAAATCGGAAGACGGCTGGGAGAACAGCTGAAAACAAAAAAGCAGAAGATCGGAATCATAGCCGACTGGAAAATGTCCGAGGCTGTACAGGCGGAGATCAGCGGATTAACTGAGGCGCTGGAAGGCAGCGGAAGTGAGATCAGTTGGTGTATTTACCGGAGAAAAGAGCAGAACATTACGGAGCGGATGAAGGAGGAAACAAAGGCGGATGCCCTTGTCATACTGGATCCCGGGGTACTGGAAGAGTTCGGAGAACAGGCAGAACATGGGAAATACAAGGGTGCGGAACTCTATGGAGTAGGTTACAGTCTGAAGACAGTCGCGCTTTTGGATAAAGGAAACATCCAGGGCCTTGTTGTGCCGGACGGATATGAGATCGGCTATAAAAGTGTGAAAGAAATAGCCGAAAAGATAGAACATAAGTTTTATAAAATGAAAGGTTACACAACGGAATATCAGATATTCAGTAAGAAAGATTTCTCTATGGATGATGATTTAGAAAGGTTTTTATATTCCTATGAATAAAAAGAAAAGAAGGCTGGCAGTAGTATTAGCTACGGTTACAGGGAGTGCGGTGCTCGTGCTGTCCGGGTGTTCCGGAAAGTCAGAACAGACAGAGAAAACCCTGCGGGTTGGAGTGATAACCTACAGTCAGGATGACCCCTTTATCAATGGACTGACCGATGAGCTGAAGGTACAGCTGAAAGCCATGGAAAACAAGCAGCGACGGATTATCGTATCGACAAAGAGTGGAAATGACGATCAACAGGAACAGAATGAAAAAGTAGAAGAGATGATCGATGCAGGCTGTGATGTGCTCTGTATCAATCTTGTGGATCGGACAGCTCCGTCTAGGATCGTCCGGATGGCAAGAAACGAAGATATTCCGGTGATCTTCTTTAACCGGGAACCGGTGAGGGAAGATCTGATGCAGTGGGAAAAGCTGTATTATGTGGGCTGCGATGCAGAACAGTCCGGGATTATGCAGGGGGAGATCGCAGCAGAATACATCAACAGCCATCCGGAAGTAGATAAAAACGAGGACGGAAAGATTCAATACGTGCTTCTGGAAGGAGAAGCAGGTCATCAGGATGCCATCAGCAGAACAGAGTATTCCGTAAAGACATTGATGAAGAATGATGTTATACTGGAAAAGCTAAGTTATCAGTTAGCGGACTGGAACCGTGGACAGGCGGAGAACCGTATGAATCGTCTGATCAGCCAGTACGGAAAAGAGATCGAACTCGTCATATCTAACAACGATGAGATGGCACTGGGGGCTGTGGAAGCCTATCGGACAGTAGGTTATGCCCGTGAAGACTGGCCGGTGATCTTCGGAATCGATGGTCTGGAAGATGCACTGAAAGCCGTAAAGGCAGGAGAGATGCAGGGCAGCATCCTCAATGACAGAGTAGATCAGGCAAAGGAAATGGCAAAAATGGCGGTGAAACTGTTCGAGGGAGAGGATTTTGATCAGGAAAACCTGAAAGAAGGCCGGTATTATTTTTCAGAATATCAGAAGGTAGACAGCAGCAATATAGATGAATATCTGAGTGCAGAAGAGGCAATTGCCCACTCAGAAATGTAAGCGGGAAGACTGCATGTACAGACAGAAAGAAAAAGTGGATGATGCATATCCACTTCACAGAATGAGGAAAAAACAGATGGAACATACATGGACCAAAGAATTTTATCAGGAAACAGATCCGGCGAAACGGCAGCAGATTTTAAAGGAACATATCGGAGAGGAGGAAGCTTGGGAAGAAGAATACAGAACTCGGCTCTGGACAGCCCGATACGGACAGCGCAGGCTCCAGAAGGATGAGTTTGTCAGATGTCTGATGGAACTGAAATATCTGGCGGAAGGAACCTCTCTGGATCCCGGTGGCGACAGAAGGAAGATGGGAGCCAGGATCCTCTCCACGTTATGCCTGGCAGAAGCCATGCAGTCAGAGAAGGGATACCAGAAGATTCTTGAGGATGAACTGTACAATGTATTCCTGAAATTTATTCAGGTCAGCAGAGGGGGCAGAGGATTTACCTCTCTGGTATTCGGCATGGGTCAGTTATCTGAAGAAGGAATCGCAAAAAAGATCGCCGAACAGATCAGCGCGATCGCTTTCAGGGCGCCCCGCCTGCTTCGTATGGAAAAAGAATTCACCCTGCTCCGGGAAGCCGCCCTCCGGGCATATCGGCAGGAGTATCCGAACAGAGAGCATTTTTTGAACAAATAGTAACGAGATGAGTATTCCGTGTTTTCAGGCAAGGGGATCGGGTTACGTTTCCGGTAAAAAGGAAAGCGCATATGCAAGAGAGTCGTCGAGATGAGATTTCATCATCTCGACGGCTCTTTCGATTCGTAATAACCGGGTGGCGGATCGGCGGGATTGGTTACCAGATAGGAAAAATCTACCGGAAATATTGCTGGGGATATCATCAGTATTGTGGAAGTTATTACAAGCACAGCCATTGCAATTTATTTTGGAAAATGGATTAAAAATGTTATTCCGATAAATCTCATCACGCTGTTGCTACTGGTGCATGTGGTTTATATTGGAATCAGATGCTATGTGAAAGACTGGATGGAAGAACGAGGATATTATTAAAAAAGCAGGGAGTTTATGATATAATGAGCGTTAGCGAGCCAGAAGCGTGCTTGCACGGTTATGGGGAGCGGCGAATGTCGATCATGATAGCTGCGAAAGCAGCGTCAAGCACCGAAGGTGCGAATCATGATATATTGAATCTGAGTTTTGCAATGCAGGTACAGATGAAGATGCTGGCATGCGGAAATCATGACAATTTTACCAGAAAATATAACAGCTATTAAATCACTTAGAACAGGTGAAATCTCAATCGAAATTTAAGTAACAGACTGTATAGATGAAAAGGGGAGTTTTTTTACAGCCCCTTTTTCCATTAAAAAGTGTGGGAAATGTCTAGAAGATCAAAATTAATACCAAAAAATGAATAATTTTAAAAAAGTGGGAATAGAATAATGACAGAAGGCACAGAGTGTGATAATATCAGTCTATAAAATATATTACCGAAAAATAAAAATAATTCTAAAAGTGGGAATAGGAGATAGTAGCATGCAGCTTATCGTAAGAAAAGAGTATTTAAACGAACTGATTGAATTGTATGGGACACCGGATATAAAAGTAATTACGGGCATCAGACGAAGCGGTAAATCGGTATTGCTGCAAGAGTTTGTCTCTTATCTGCAGTCATTAGAGGAAGCGCTAAATATTGTTATGATAAACCTTCAGGAATTAGAGTTTGATCATTTGTTGGAGTATCATGCATTGCATAAGTACATCCTGGATCAGTACAAAGAGGGAATGACGAATGTTTTACTGGTTGATGAGGTTCAGCTATGCCCGCAGTTTGAACTTGCAATTAATAGTATTTATACAAAAGGAATTTATGATATTTATATTACCGGTTCAAACGCATTTTTGTTAAGTTCAGATTTAGCAACACTTTTTACTGGAAGAACGATGGAAATAAAAGTATATCCATTTTCTTTCGTGGAATATCTAACTTATTATGGAATTACAGATAGATATGATGAAGCTTTTGATCAGTATGTCCGAACTGGTGGTATGCCTGGCGCTTATGTGTATAAGACTGAGGACAGACAGTATGATTACGTTAGGGATGTATATTCAACCATTCTTATCAGAGATTTGGTTGAAAAGTATAAGATAAGAAATAAATCAGAGTTCACTAACATATCTGAATTCATGATGGATAACATCGGTAATTTACTTTCGCCTAATAATATCAGCAAAACTTTAAAAAATGACCAGAGTGAGATAACCAGAAAGACGGTGTCAAAATACATTGGTTATTTGGAAAATGCCTTTCTGTTCTATGAGGCAAAACGGTATGATTTAAAAGGGAAAAAATATCTGGCAAATAATAGTAAATATTATCTTTGTGATACATCATTTCGTTATGCAGTCAATGGTACACGAAACATGGACTTTGGAAGAGTTTACGAAAATATTGTTTATCTGGAGTTGCGTAGAAGAGGATATGAGGTATATGTGGGAAAACTCTATAAAAAGGAAGTGGATTTTGTAGCTAAGAAACGTGAGGCTCAAATATATATTCAGGTAAGCGACAATATTTCAGATGAAAAAACATTTGAAAGAGAATATTCGCCTTTGCTTGCAATAAGAGATGCATATCCTAAGATGATAATTGCAAGAACACATCATGAAACTTATGATTATAAAGGAGTGCAAGTGGTTGATATCTGTAGATGGTTACGAGAATAGTACCAATTACTGAGCACATTAACAATGTACAATTTGACTGAACTTAGTGATTATGAATTCCTATGGAGAACAGATAGAGAAGCAGGTTTTATGTACAGCATTCTCTGCTACATGTGAAAAGAGAAAGTCTATTTTAGTAAGGATGATATAGAAACTACATTACATTTGGTATCTAATGATTTACATATGGCAGAGCTTTGGGGGCAGTTTCAAAAAAGCAATTATCCAGAAATTTTCCAGACAGCGTCTGGAAAATCTGTGAGTTTATTATCATGGTCGCATTATGCAGTGTTACTACAAGTTAAAGATAAAGAAGCCCGTGACTGGTATGAAAAGGAAGCGGCAGAGCAGACCTGGAGTGTTAGAACTTTACAACGGAATATTTTATCCCAGTATTACTATCGTATGCTCAAAACGCAGAAGGCAATGTTTTATCTTCAACAGCAGGAAACAGAGCTTTGAACAGTCTGCGAACAGCCAGAGAGAACCTGAACAGTGCAAAGAACTGGGGACTGGTTGATATGTTTGGTGGTGGATTTTTTACTACGATGCTGAAACATTCCAAGATGGATCAGGCAAAGCAGAACATGGAGCAGGCAAAATACGATCTTCGCAATTTCAGTAAGGAATTGAATGATGTTAATCTGGCATGTGATCTGCATATGGATACCGGCGACTTTCTTTCTTTTGCGGATTATTTTTTTGATGGGTTCGTAGTGGACTGGATGGTACAGGACCGGATCAATACGGCAAGACGCCAGGTGGCTGAGGCAATCCGGAGAACAGAATACATAATAAATCAATTACAGCATATGTAGAAAGGCAACAGGCAGCGAGCCACTGAACTTACAGGTTTGGTGGCTCGCTGTCTTTGGATCTTGTAAGTCTGCATGCTGTATACGTATTTTTTGTATGTATTTTATTATATTGGAATCATGAAAAACAAACAATAATCAGTAGAAAGAGAGAATGAAATAAACTCTGTATTTTCCTCGGTATATGTTCGGCTTAATCACATAATCGGGAGAACGGCAAAATTATGCGGTTCATATGTGTTACTTTATGATAAAATAGTATGAAACATGTTTAGCATCCAGATTGACAGGCATGAGCATTGAAAAATATAAAACCATGTGTGGAAGGAGTTTTTAGTGATATATTTAAGCAGTTTCAGGTTAAGTAATGAACAAGTAAAAAATCCTAACATATATCCTTATCATGTGTTTCGAGGAAAAGACATAGAGCCTTTTGTATTTTCTCCGATCACGGTGCTGTACGGCAATAATGGATCGGGGAAATCGACGATATTAAATATCATGGCAAACAAGCTCATGGTAAAGGGCAGAGAATATGCTACCAGTAATTCTTTCGGAATTGTAGATTATTGTGGTAAATTTTCGGCAGAATGTTGTTTTAGCTACGGAGAGGATGAGTTTGGCAATACCATCAGAAAGATTCCTGAAAACAGCAGATTCATCAAAAGCGAAGACATCTTATATGAGATCAAGAAAATTCAGCAGAAGCAGATTTTGGCGGATGGAATGGAATATGATTATATGAAAAACGGACATTCCCGTAAAGAGGCAGAAGAGTATTTTAAGACACGGGAGGGAAGACGTCAGCTGGAATATATTACATTTGCGCAGGAAAAATATTCGAATGGAGAAACAGCAATGCAATTCTTTGAAGACTACCTGTTGCCGGATGCTTTGTATCTGTTGGACGAACCGGAGGTGTCATTGTCGCCTGCGAATCAGGTATTGCTGGCAGAAGAAATTAATAAAATGGCGAGATTCCTCTCCTGCCAGTTTGTTATTGCCACACATTCACCGTTTATGCTTGGAACGCTGGATGCAAAGATTTATAATATAGACACAGACGATTACCGATGTTGTGAATGGTGCGAACTGGAAAATGTGCGGTATTTTTATGAGTTTTTCAAGAAACATGAGAAAGAGTTTGAGGAGTAGCAAAATGGTAAAACAAATTGTAAGAGATATTTTCTTTTTAGGACAGCCCTCGGAGCCGGCAACGCAGGCGGATCTTTCGGTTGGAAGAGATCTGCTGGATACCTTGCAGGCGAATCGGGAGGCTTGTGTGGGCATGGCGGCAAATATGATCGGTGTGAAGAAAAATATTATTATCGTGAACATGGGCTTGATCGATGTGGTGATGTTTAATCCGGTGATCATTTCCAGACGGGGAAGATATGAGACGGAGGAAGGATGTCTGTCCCTGGAAGGAGTTCGCAAGACAACCAGATATCAGGAAATCGAAGTGGAATACTATGATTCCAGCTGGAAAAAGCAACGACAGAAACTGTCCGGATGGACAGCTCAGATCGCGCAGCATGAGATCGATCATTTATCGGGAAAGATCATTTAGCAAAATTATGGCAATGCGGCCGTCACAATCTATGGGTTCCGGAGTGCGTTTACCGGTAAGGAAAGAAGGCTTTGCAGGCGGAGGAAAGGAAGACAACGATGAATCAGAACGAAACACAATGGGATAAACTGCTGAAGATCAGGACAACCGGCCGGGATGATTCACACGCAGACCAGTACCGGTATCCGTATGAGCCGACACCGTATTGTGTGCTGAAGAGGCTGGCGAACAGCGGGATGATCGGGAAGCAAAATACGGTACTGGATTATGGGACAGGGAAAGGGCGCGTCTGTTTTTATCTGTCCTATCAGACCAGGTGCCGGTCAGTGGGAATCGAATACGATGAGCGGATTTTTTCGGGAGCCATGGAAAACCGGGAGATGGCAGTATCCGGTGCACGTACCTGCTTTGTGAAAGCAGATGCGGGAGAGTATCCGGTACCGAAAGAAGTTGACCGGTGTTACTTTTTTAACCCATTTTCAATAGAAATCTTACAGAAGGTTCTCGCGAGGATCTACGAATCCTTTTATGAACATCCGAGAGAAATACAGTTGCTTTTTTATTATCCGGCGGATGCTTATGTCAGTTATCTTATGACGGAAGAACAGCTGATGTTCTCAGATGAGATAGATTGTATGGATCTGTTTGAGGGAGAAAATCCGAGAGAAAAGATTCTTGTGTTTGAGATTGTATAGAAAAAATACACTTTCTGGATATTATAATAAACACAAGAAAAGCAGATTGCTATAGGCAAGGAGTACATGTTATACTGATTTTGCGGGAAGTCAGAACACTTCAAGGCGGCCTACCCTCTTCGGAGGGGCAACCCTCCAGACGAAAGAAAGGAGGGTTGTTAATGTATGTTACATATTCGGATCTGATCCAGATAGGTATCTTCATTGTCACTCTCATAGGATTGTGCTATACAATCTTTGGGAGAAAAAATAGCCGCCCACTACTGCAATAGTGAACGGCTGGTAAATAAAACAGTTCTTTAAGCTATCAAGGGTAGGTCGTGTGTCGTTGACTTCCCCTTCTTATATATATAATATAGCACATCTGACAACGGGTGGCAAGCAAAGAAGAATTTTTACGGAGAACATTCTTTGTGGCATCTGACACTGATGAAAAGCTTTAAGGTTATCAAAGCATGATATGCATGCCTGCACTGGTGTCCGAAACACGCTACATTGCTGCGTGTGCCATTTTTAACTCATCGGCCCCAGTATCATCATCCGGAGGTTACGGTGTCGAGTATGAAAAATCCTTCCAGCCTTGTTATTTGATAACAGATTCATTATAATGAATTTGTTTCCGCTTGTTATGTGCGACAAAAATTGGATAAACTGGGGGATTTGATATAAGCACAGAAAGCAAGACAAGAATGACGGAGGGGAGTATCTCCAGGAAGATCATTTTATTTGCCATCCCATTATTTTTGGAAAATTTGTTTCAGCAGTTATATAATACGGCCGATTCCCTGATTGTAGGGAATTGCCTTGGAAGTAATGCACTGGCGGCGGTCAGTTCGTCGGGCAATCTGATCTTCCTTCTGGTCGGTTTTATCAACGGAATCGCCATGGGTGCCGGGGTTGTTATCGCCAGGTATTATGGAGCAAAAAAGAAAGACAGTCTGCAAAAGTCGATACATACAACAGTGGCCTTTGGAAACGTGGCCGGGCTTGTACTGACGGTTGTCGGTATTCTTCTGGCACCGAAGATTCTGGTTTTGATGGGAACACCATCGGATGTGCTTCCGCAGTCGGTTACGTATTTCCGTATCTATTTTGCGGGATCGCTGGGATCTGTTATGTATAATATTTTTGTGGGAATCCTGCAGTCTGTCGGTGACAGCCGGCATCCACTGATCTATCTGATCATTTCTTCCTGTATGAATGTGGTGCTGTGATCTATGTTGCGGCACCGGCACTGATCGGAGCGTTTAATGGCGATCCGGAGGTGGTGCATTTTGGAGTGATGCAGGCGAGAACCATCGCGCTGTTCTATTTTCTGCTGGCGTTTTCTCATTGTATCGCAGCGGTACTTCGGGGATCCGGCAATGCATCGATTCCGATGATCGTCATGCTTTGCGTCTGGTGTCTGTTCCGGGTAAGTTATATTACCGTCGGTGTTCATTTTATTCCAGATATCCGCGTGGTATTCCGGGCGTACCCGCTGACCTGGAGCATCAGTTCCGGCATTTTCCTGTATCTGTTTTTGCGGGGGAAATGGGTGTATGGGTTTGAAAAAAGAAAAAATAGGATATTAAAAAGTTTTCGGTAAAAACCGGAGGGCATAATTCAGGGAGTCGTTCAGATGTGTTTTCATCATCTGGACGGCTTTTTCAATATCGCCATCTTTGTAAGCCTGAAAAATAGCCAGATGTTCCTCATCGATCCGAGTCTGGATCACGGTTTCCCGGCAGTACTGGTTGGAAAAAATAGAAATCCCGCTTCGGAGCCGTTCGGCGGACTCTGCAAGTCTGGAGTTGTTGCAGTAACGGTAAAAAACGAGATGGAATTCGTCGGAATACCGGTTCCAGGTTTGCACATCAGCGGCTTTGGCAGCTGCACATTCCTTTTCCAGAATCTCTGTGACCTCTGCCTGCAATCTTTCATGATCCGGAGAGGCAGAAGCATAACGGATCGCCAGCCCGTCAAGATCCCCCATAAAAGTATAGATTTCCCGGAGATCATCGGCAGTAAAGCTGATCACCCGGACGCCTACATTAGAATAATAAGAAACCAGCTGATCCTGAGTCAGCCGGGTCAGAGCTTCTCGGATCGGGGTAGAACTTACCTGAAAGCGTTCCTGGAGAACCTTCAGGGTGAGCTTTTCTCCACATGGTATCTTTTGTGTCAAAATATCATTTCTCAAAATCTGATAAATCTGTTCTGATAAAGTTGATTTATTTAATCCCATCAATAAAATCTCCTGTTATTGTTATTGTTATTGTTATTGTTGCGATAACCACTGGGGCTTTCCAGAGGCATTGTGCGCGGGTATTATGTGAAATATTTTAACATAGCACATAACTGTCAAGCAAGAGGCTGCATGCAGACAGATGTATGCCAGAACTTTTTTTATTCTCTCACGAACTGTGATGTACATTTTGCAGAAATTTTTTGAAATCTGCTCTGATCATCGGATTCATGCAGCGTAGAATTGGTGTAAATAACATAAATCTGTAGAAGAGGTGTTGCTTTTTTGTGTTTTATGCCCATAAAGTGTGCCTTTCTCATTGACACTAACGCGTTGAAGTGTTATAGTCTGATTTAACATATGACATTTTGCAAAATGCAAAATACAGTAAAGATGAATGGTTGATCAGAAGATACGAAAGATGATGATACAGGTATCACAGAGTCAGCAAAGAAGGGATGAAAGGAAGGACGATAGAAGATGGCAGAATATAACTGGCCTTATCCGGATGAGTTCGGACAGACGGAAACAGTAGATTCCGATATTCTGGTTTTAGGTGGAGGACTTGCAGGATGTTTTGCGGCGATCGCGGCAGCAAGAAAAGGGAAAAAAGTAGTACTGGTAGAGAAAGGGGCAACCAAGAGAAGCGGAGCGGCAGGAACAGGATTTGACCACTGGGAGTCAGCCTGTACTAATCCGTGTTCTCAGGTGACACCGGAAGAAATTGCCAATGCTTATGTGGATGAGCAGGATCATTACAGCAACGGTATCGCACATTATATCGAGTGCAGAGAAGGCTATGACCGTATGCTGGATCTGGAAAGCTTCGGCGGAAAGATCCGTGACACAGAGGATGAATTCAAGGGGGCGGAATTCCGCGACGATGAGACGAAGCTGATGTTTGCGTACGATTATAAGAACCGTTTTACCCTGCGTGTGTGGGGTTCCACGTTCAAACCGGCACTTTATAACGAACTGAAACGCCTGGGCGTTACGATCTACGACAGAACAGAGGCGACCGCACTGCTGACTACGATTGAAAATGGAAAAAAACGCGGCATCGGTGCGATCGGTATGAACGTACATACCGGAAAACTGCTGGTATTTCGGGCAAAAGCTACTTTGCTGACGATGTCAAGACCGGCCCGCGTGTGGTTATTTAACCCGGATCTTACCGGACTTTGCGAATTCCGGCCGATGCAGTCCATCGGAAGCGGTCATGCCATGGGATGGAGAGCCGGTATGGAGTTTACCATGATGGAAAAATCGGTGAAAGGTGAATTCTCCGCAGCCGGACGAAGCTTCCCTCCTTACGGAACAGGAAACAATCATAATACCTGGTATGCAGCGACGATGGTGGATGCCAGAGGCGTGGAAATTCCGTATCTGGATCGTGACGGCAATGTGCTGAAGACTGTCTCTGAGCGTTATTATCCGGTAAAAGGACAGAAGTTCTTCTTAAAAGGCGGCGTGATCGATGAACCGAAGTACGAGTACCGCGGACCGGAGACGATGCCTTTTGACGAACTGATCAAGAGGGGATATAAACTGCCGTTTTATGCGGATCTGAGCAGAATGCCGGAGATGGAGCGGAAAGTCATCTGGGGCATGATGGTCGGAGAGGAAGGAAAGACCAAGATTCCGATCCTTCAATATTATACAGAACGTGGATTTGATCCGGAGAAACATATGCTGCAAAGTTATGGCAATGGCTGGCAGTCAGCAGCTTTCCTGGATCAGGAGAGACAGCTGTTCGGTGCGCCGGGCGGAATCATGCATGACTGGGATCTGAAGACCAATATTGACGGTATCTATGCGGCCGGTGATCAGCTGTTTGCATCCGACTGTGCCGGATTTGCATGTTCCACAGGATACTATGCGGGAAGAAAAGCGGCAGATTACAGTGATACGATCGAAGAACTGGCTGAGATCGACCAGGCAGAAGTGGATGCGGAGAGAGAACGTCTGTATGCACCGATGAACCGTACAGAAGGCGTCACCTGGAAAGAACTGAATATGGCGATCTCCAAGGCGATGCAGAATTATTGCGGTGGCGTGAAGAATGATGATCTTCTGATCCAGGGAATCGATCTGCTGAAGTCTTACAGAGAAGAGATCGTTCCGCAGCTGTACTGTAACAACCCGCATGAACTGATGCGTACCCATGAGGTGCTGGACATTCTGGATGTTTCCGAGATGATCCTTCAGGCCTGTCTGATGCGAAAATCCAGTTCCAAACAGCTGTGTTTCTATCGAAGCGATTATCCGCAGATGGATCCGAAAGAAGACCACTGCTTCATCACGATCCGCCAGGAAAATGGCGTTCCGGTACGGGGAACCGTTCCGGGGGATTATTTCGGTGATCTGAAAACAGAGTATGAGAAGAGAAACCAGGATTATATCGGAGGTGAGGCAAGATGAGTAAGATGAAAGTTGAAGTGATTCCGTGCAGTGCCACACCACTGATCTACGATGAAGAAAAATGTATCGGCTGCAACGCCTGTGCAGAAATCTGCCAGTGCGATATTATTCTGCCAAATCCGGAAAAAGAGAAACCTCCGATCGTGATGTTTCCGGGAGAATGTTATTACTGTGGAGCCTGCGTGATGGTATGTCCGAAAAAAGGCGCACTCCGTCTGCAGCATCCGGTGATGAACCGTGCAAAATTCGTCTCGGTAAAGCCGGAACCAGAAAATTAGAAGGGGATTGAAAATGTTCTTTGCAAAATGAGCCATGCAGATCAATCGATGATCCGATGGATTGACTTTGCGTTTTGAAACAGAATTTTAAAAGAGAAAGATCAAAAGAACGGCCCGGAATGCTGGCAGGAATCCAACAGAGGATCAGATTCCGGGCAGAACCAGGAGGAAAAACGTGGAAACAAATACAAAAAAGAAGATCGGTCTTCTGGGCTGTATCGGAACGGGAATCGGTGCGATCATCGGTTCCGGAATTTTCGGTTCACTGCCCACAGTGATCAATGATATTGGAACCGGAATTGTACTGGCGCTGCTGGCGACGATTGTATACACCTTAGCCAAGACGATTCCAAATGTTTATCTGTCGTCGGTAGCACCGGCATCCGGAAGCTTTTTTATCGCACCGACGAAGCTGATCCATCCGGCGGTTGGTGTATTTATGGCGGCACAGAATCTGTTACAGCCGGTATTGATCTCTGTGTTTGCGGTGTTGTTTGGCGATTATTTTGTGGCGCTGTTCCCGGCGCTGGAAGGATATAAAACGCTGATCAGCATTGTGATTCTGCTGATCTATACGGGAATCGCATGGCAGGGCAATCATACCTTTGCGTTTGTCAATAATATCATGGTAGTAGTATTGATGGTGGCTATGGGCTGTTATATTTTTGTCGGTATGCCAAGCATTGATACCTCCAGACTGACACTGGGCGAAATCTTCAATCCGGGCGTGAAACTGACCAGCTTTGCGGCAGCAGTCGGTGTGCTGGCATCTTCGCTGTCCGGTGGAAGCGCGGTTTCCCAGATCGCAGATGATGTAAAGAATCCGAACCGGAACATTCCACTGGCATTACTCCTGTCCCCAACGATTGTTGCATTTATCTATATCGGTATGGGTATTGTTACCATCGGCTGCATGCCGGCAGGAGAACTGACCACACTTTCAGAGGTGGGAAAAATATTCCTGCCTTCCGGTCTTCTGACATTTTTTATCGTAGGAGGTCCGCTGTTCGGTGTTCTGACTTCAATGGTTCCGGTTATTATGTTAACCTGCGCCCAGATTCAGGCGGCGGCAGATAATGATCTGTTTCCGGCTTTTGTCGGAAAGAAAAATAAGAATGGAGTATCACCGGTGATTCTTTGCTTCGTTATGCTCTTTTCTATCTGCTGTGTGGCGACCGGATCCAGTTTTGGAGTGTTAATGACTGTATTTTCTTTCGTCAATGCACTGTCGGATATCGCTCTTTGTCTGGTACCGTTCTTCCTGAAAAAGAAATATCCGCATGCCTGCAATCATTCTACCTTCAAGATGGCCATCGGTCTGGTATATGCACTGTCAGCCTTTGCGTTTGTAGTCGCAGCCTATCTGGCATATGCGATGATCAGTACGCTGGGAATGACCGTATGGCTGATGATCCTTGGTGCAATTGTACTGTTTGTGATCTATATTCTGATCCGTATCTCTTATCTGAAGAAACACGGCCGGGATCTGATCGCAGAACTGAAACAACCATATGAGCCATGGGAAGCCCGCGAGCGTGAGTGCAAAGCGATGGATGAAGGAAAATGATATACTATTGATTATAGATGATATAAAAAGTGCGTAAGCTTGGTGAGAACAATCCGGGGCTTACGCACTTTTTATGTATTGCTTTTTGAGATGTATTGGGAAAGCAATGAAAAAAATATTCCAATATGGGACTATTAAAGGTATTTTGCAGGTGTTAAAAACTGCTTCAAATTTACATTCCAAAATGTACGTAAAATATTATAATGAAATACAGGCGAAAAGTAAATGAGAAAAATAAATGTAAAATTAAATTAATCCATTGAAACAGTTTTGAAAAGTGTTATAGTGGGATCAGAAGGAGGGATTGATATGACAGAGCTAAAATTAGAGTTTCTGTTAGAAGAACCGGAAATCCCGGCAGAGGTGGATCGTTTGTTACTAAGTTTTTTAAAGGCATCTGTAGAGAAATATTCTCCGGAACTTTTCGAAAAACTTTATACAAAAAAGCAATCCGTCATGAAAACATATTGCTGGTCATGCTATCTGCCGGGAGCACGATTCGCAGCAGACAAGATTTATCTGAAAGAAAATCGGTTTATGGTAACATTTTCCGATGCGGACATGGGAGAACTATTTGAATTCTTTAATGCATTTCAGTTAATGCGGAATATAGAGTATCCCATGGGAGGAAACTCGATGAAACTGCGTGAAGTGAAAGCAAAAAAGATTCCGGAGATTAAAGAATCGGAGCTTATCATAAAAATGCAAAGTTCTTTACTGGCAAGAAAACATGATCCGGAAAATAATACGGATATCTATTATACCTGCGAGGATCCTGAGTTTTCGGATACATTAAAAGATAATCTGAAGTTCTTCTTGAACAAGATCGGATGGGATGAAGATGTGGATTGTTTTTCGATTGTTCCGGTGAAAGGAAAAAAGATTGTTGCGAAAGTATGGGGAAGACCAACAAATGCCAGCATTGGGATATACAAACTACAGGGAACGCCCCGGCTTTTAGATTTCCTGTACTCTGCAGGACTTGGAAGCCGCAGATCGGAAGGCCATGGGAAATGGGAAATCGTCTGGTAGAGAGGGGTGATATTTTATGGAAAAATATGCAATTACGCCAGGTGATTTTCTGAAAAACGCCGGAATCGTCGGGCTGAAATATATACTGGATTGCGCAAAGGCGCAGGAAGGTGTTGACTTTGGCATATCGGAAGACGGTCAGGAGATGTGGCTGAACTACGAATTTATTCAAAATGCGGACTGGACCAGTCTGTATTTCCGGGCATGTGTGCAAAATTTTGGAAGGTTTACTGTTTACCAGGGCGTAATGGAGAAAATTAAGTGCTGTATCGGGAAAATTCAGAATGAAAAATGGAATCCGGGAAAGACCGAAAAGGATGATCTGAAATTTATCAATGACAAACTGCTCTCGAACAGTTACCAGGCCGGCTTTGAAAATATCAAAGATCAGATCGAACATCCGGAAGTTTATATAACACTGAAAAAAGAAAAACTGATTGATAAAATGACAGCGGAAGAATTACTGGAAAGGCTTTCGAAATTACAGGTGTTTCTGGAGCAGGAGAAATGCAAAGAGACGTTTATTATGAAAAGTGTAGTCTACAACTATATCAATCGTTTCTGGGATGGAAAAAGTTTTCTGCTTCGCTCGAATGCAAAAAAAGATATGAGGGAACAGTTTGAAAAAGATTTTTCAGAACCATTCCGAAAATACTTTATGACAGATCATACAAAAGCAAAGGATCTGTGTATTGACTGTGGAGAACCTGTAACCACAAAAGAGAAAGTATCCATCGCATTTATGAAGGAAGTCGGGGACGATTTTACAAGAAAACGGTCTGCGTTCTGGAATTGTAATGTGGATGCGTTCCTGTGTCCGGTCTGTACGTTTCTGTATGCAGCAAGTCCGCTTGGGTTCCGACTGTTTGCCAATAAATTTGTGTTTGTCAATAATAACAGTGATATGTTCACTCTGCTGGCAGCAAATTCCAAAAACAGGAAAAGCAGTCTGGAAGGAGAAAAAGAAGAGAATCAGAGATATTCCCAGTGGTTTGCGGAAACTCTGAATATCATATTGAATGAGAAAAGACAGGAACTTTCCAATATTCAGGTGATCCTGCGTGGAACCGGGGATAAGGACAGATATAAACTTTCTATTATCAACAAGGATATACTGAATATCCTGAAAAGGGAAGATGTAGAAAAAGCATTGAAAAATCTTGGTCAGTATCCGTTCACAAAGATCAGAAATGATTTTGTAAATGTGCATGAACAGGCTGTTATGAACCTGTTGGGCCATCAGAATCAGTATATTTTGTTAGATTCCCTGCTGAGAGAAGCCATTGCAGGGAATGCTGCATCAAACTTTCATATACATTGGGTATATGAGATTCAGAAGGGAACAGAGATCAGTCACAAAAAAGAAGAAGAGAAGGAGGTTCTTATGTATTGCATCAGTATGAAAAAGAGCGGTTCGGAATTACGAAAAGCGATCATGACCGCAAAAAAAGACACGACCGGAGATAGTCTGCGTGGTATCGAGTATCAGCTGCTTAATGCGCTGTCGGTAAAAAATACAGAGAAATTTATGGATATCGTTGCGAGACTGTACAGTTCCTATGGATCGGAAAAACTCCTGATACCGAATGGGATGATTCGGATGTTACAGGACAAAGAAAAATTTTCGGAGTATGGATACGCATTTGTTTTAGGACTGATTGGATGTTATGAAGGAAAGAAAGAGGTAGAACAATGAGAAGAGAAGGATTGACAGTAACTATGGTTTTTCTTGCGGAAAGTGCCAATTACGGAGAGGGAATCGGAAATATTTCTACATTAAAGAAAATGTCAAGAGGAAACCACGAGCAGTATTCGTATATTTCCAGGCAGGCGATGCGTTATAACATTGTCCGGCAGGCAAACTGGGATCAGACTCCGGTGGACGGAAAAAGCGGTGTGGTTCAGTTTGCACCGTCTGCAACGATTGCGGAATATCCGGAAATCGATCTGTTCGGCTATATGAAGACAGCGGCAAAGGATGGCGATCAGAAAGGCGGAGCGTCTACAAGAAGCGCTGTAGTGAGACTGAGTAATGCTATTGCACTGGAGCCGTTTTTGGGTAATCTGGAGTTCTTAACTAACATGGGACTGGCAGCAAGAGGAAAGCTGGAGAATGGAATTGCACAGAGCGAAATTCAGCGATCATTTTATACTTATACCATAACGGTCGATCTGGACCGGGTAGGGATTGACGGAGAAGTGCAGATCACAGGAGAAGAAAAAGCAGATCGTGTGAAAACACTTCTGGATACCGTGCAGTATTTGTATCGGGATATCAAAGGTAGAAGGGAAAATCTGAGCCCGTTGTTTGTGATCGGTGGCAGATATGAACGGAGAAATCCATTCTTTGAAAACAGGATCCGGATAGAAAATGATCAGATCAATGTAGAAACTCTGGCAGAACTGTTAGAGGATGACGCGATTCGTACCCACACATTTACCGGTGTCGTAACAGGAACTTTTGACAATGAAAATGAGATCCTGGGAAAATTATCCGGAGAATCCGTAGGTGCAGCATTCAGGCATTTAAAAGAGGAAGTGGAACAGTATTATGGAGAAAGCAATTAGAGTTCAGTGTTTTCAGAATCTGGTAAATTATCGAAAACCGAGCAGCTTTATCATAAAAGAGACATTCCCGCTTCCTCCGTATTCTACGGTGCTTGGAATGATCCATGCGGCCTGCGGATACCGGGAATTTCATCCGATGAAACTGTGTATTCAGGGAACAAACAGCGGAATGGTGTCGGAACTGTATACGAGATATTCCTTTTCTTCCGGTACGAAGTATGAAGAGGGAAGACACCAGCTGTGTGTGGATGGAAAATATGGTGTGTTTAAGGGGATCGCGAATGTAGAACTGGTCTGTGATAATCACATGGTGATCCATATTATTCCGGCAGAGGAAGATTTTGCACATGTATATCAATCCCTTCTATATCCGGGCAGGTATTTATCCCTGGGAAGATATGAGGATCTCCTGGATATCGAACGGGTTGACATTGTGAAAATTCATCAGGAAGAGGAAGTAGATCTCAAGCGGGATATGTACATACCGGTAGCGATGGCAGAGACACTGGGGATTGAGAACAGTCGTATGACGGTGTACCATCTGACAAAGGAATATGAGATTACCAAACAGGGTCTGCGGCGGTGGAAAAAGGAAAATGGAAGAGTCCATGCTTTTTATTATCCTGCAGGAAATACACTGGGGCAGGGTGCCTACGTGGACGATTTCGAGGAAGATGCAGCGTTAGTGTTCTGTTAAAGAAGGTCAGAAAGGCGTGGGAATGAAATACTATGCAAAATCGAAGAAAAAGGGATTATCTGATAAAGAGCGGGGGAAACAGATAAAAGAACCGGAAGAAGAACAAAAAACACTGAACAGCCATCAGGAAGATATTGTGCGGTGTGCTGAAGCGTTTTTTGAAGAATATGGCCGGTATTTTTCTGAAAAAGAGAAACGGCTGGTCATAGAAGCCTGCTGTATTCATGATTGGGGGAAGGCGAATCTGGTCTTTCAGGCAATGATAAATCCGGAACTTGCCGGAGAACGGAAGTTAAATGTGAAATCTATCAGTCAGATCCCTCATGGACACCTTAGCGCAGTTACTCTGTCACAAAACGAATTCTTTGCAATGGACGATAGTTTTACGAAAGATGATTTTGGGGCTTTTGTCACGGCAGTCTATCATCACCATACGAGAAAAGACCAGGAAGACAGTTCGGAGCTTCGTACATATGGAAAGAAATATTATCTGGAAGAGATCAGTGATTATCTTGGACAGACCAGAACAAAACTGTACTGCAGCAACTTGAACCATCTTCTGTTTCACAATAACGGATATAGTGGGAAGTTCCTATGCGATCCTGCAGTCTGGAATGAATATCTTCTCATAAAAGGATTGCTGAATAAGTTTGATTATACGGTCAGTGCCGGATATGAGAGTGCGGAACTGGCGTGTGATATCAGGGAAAAAAGGTTGAAAAAAGAAGTGGAGAGTTTTCTGGAAGGAAAGGATTTACGGTCTGCCCAACAGTTCATGAAAGAGCATACAGATGATAACCTTGTTGTTATTGCGCCCACCGGATCCGGAAAGACAGAAGCCGCTTTGTTATGGCTTGACGGGGAGAAAGGATTTTATACGCTGCCTTTGAAAGTTTCTTCCAATGCAATTTATTCCAGAATAAAAAGCGGATATGGTTATGAACATGCGGCGATTCTGCATTCGGACAGCATGGCGATGTATCTGAAAGAAAATCCGGGATCTGCCTGGGAAAAACAGGAACAGGCAAAGTTGTTAGCGAATCCTGTTACTGTGTGTACGATCGACCAGTTGTTTACGTTTGTTTACAGGGCGCTGGGGACAGAGATCTTTGCAGCAACTTTGAAGTATTCCAAGCTGATCATAGATGAAATACAGTCTTATGATCCAAGAAGTATTGCTACGATCTTATACGGTCTGAAAACCATCCAGCAAATGGGCGGCAGATATGCGATTATTACGGCAACTTTTCCACCTGTATTGAAAGATTTTATGGAACAATACGGGTTGGCAGATCAGTGTTTGTTTGCAGACTTTACAGACAATCCGGATATTACGATTCGGCATAAGGTAAGCATCCGGTATTCGGAAATGCATCTGGATGAGATTGCAGAACAGGGGAAAACCAAAAAAGTACTGGTAATCTGTAATACCGTTTCCAGAGCACAGGAGGTTTATGAAAAACTGCGGGAAAGGAACGATTCTGTGTGGCTGTTACATTCCCGTTTTATTCGCAGAGACCGTAATTTACTGGAACAAAAGATTATGGAGTTTTCAGAATCGGATGAAATGGGGATCTGGGTCACCACGCAGATCGTTGAAGCCAGTCTGGATATCGATTTTGATATTCTGCACACGGAAATGTGTACAGCAGACAGCTTGTTGCAGCGTATGGGAAGATGTAACCGGAAGGGAAGAAGGATTCCTGAACTTTCCAATATTTTTGTATATGATAACAAAAATGGAAGCGGAAGTATTTACGAGGAGAACTTGTATCAGCGATCGCTGGAAAAGCTGAAAAAGTATGAAGATATCCTTTTTTCAGAAAAACAGAAGACGAAATATATGAATGAAGTGTATCGGACAGAAGCGATACGGAATACAGAATATTACAGGCAAATTCAAGACTGTATGGAGAAATTCTCGGAGATCCATCCGGCGGAATATACTCTAACGGAAGCGAAGGTGCGCGATATCAAGAGTATTACGGTCATTCCGGATACCATCTATGAAGAAAATCAAGAACTGTTTGAAGAAGTAGAAGACAGATATCTATCAAAAGAGAGAAAGCAGGAGATTCGGACAAAGTTGCAGGATTTAACCATGGGAATCAATCTGAGGACCTGTTTTGGACATCCGGATGGAATAGATAAGGTAGCAATTGGCTCGACAGACATCCATCGAACACAGTTTGTGTATGAGGTTGATTGTGAAACACTGCAAGGACGAGGTCTTTTGCTTGGAGAGAAGGCAGATAGTATCTTTTTATAGGAGGTACGACGTGAAAGAAAATATAACTGGTATGATGGTATATTATTACTTCGTCTGCGAACGAAAACTCTGGTACTTCTGTCATGAAATCACAATGGAGACGGAGAACGAAGATGTGTTACTCGGAAAACTGTTGGACGAGAGCAGTTACAAAAAGAATGACAAACACATTTCTATTGATCAGATAATCAACATTGATTTTATGAAAGAATCCGGAGAGCTGCATGAGGTGAAAAAGAGTAAGTCTGTAGAAGAAGCAGGGATTTGGCAGATGAAATATTATCTGTATTACCTGCAGCAGCGTGGTGTGATCGGAATGAAAGGAAAAATCGATTATCCATTATTAAAAAAGACAATGAGTGTGGAAATTACAGATGAAGACTGCGGGGAAATAGAAAAAATCATTTGCGAAATTACACAGATAAAAAAGATGGATATACCACCGGATGATTGTAATAAGAAAATATGTAAGAAATGTGCGTATTATGATTTGTGCTTTATATAATACGAGGTGAGTGATATGAAACAAAGTTTTTATGTTTATAATAATGGGGACTTAAAACGAAAAGATAACACACTTCAGTTTACGAATCACGATGGAGAAAAGAGAGATATACCGGTTGAACGGATTTCTGATATTTATGTGATGTCGGAAATGTCTTTCAATACAGCTTTTATCAATTATATTTCACAATATGGGATTCCGATGCATTTTTTCAATTACTATAATTTTTATACGGGAAGTTATTATCCAAGGGAAACGTTGCTGGCAGGGAGATTGCTGGTAAGACAGGTTGAACATTACACGGATTATGAGAAAAGGATTGTGTTGGCGAGGAAATTTATCGAGGCTGCGGCGGATAATATTTATCGTAATCTCAGATATTATAATGGAAGAGGGAAAGATGTTTCTGTTTATATGAAAGAAGTGGATTCGCTTCGAAAACAGATTGGCGGTACGACTACAATCGAATCGTTGATGGGTGTGGAAGGTAATATCCGAAAACAATATTATGCTGCGTGGAATATTATCATTAATCAGGAAATATCGTTTGAAAAGCGGGTGATGCATCCCCCGGATAATATGATCAATTCATTGATCTCTTTCGTAAATACGCTGACCTATACTAAGGTACTGGGAGAACTCTACCGTACTCAGCTAAATCCCACCATTAGTTACCTGCATGAACCGGGGGAGAGAAGATTTTCTTTAAGTCTTGATCTTGCAGAAGTGTTTAAGCCGCTGATTGGTGATCGGCTGATTTTTTCCCTGTTGAATCGGAATCAGATCACGGAAAACAGTTTTACGAAAGAACTGAATTTTCTTCATCTGAAAAAAGATGCCTCCAAACTTATCGTGTCGGAACTGGAAAGTCGGCTCAAGAAAACGGTGATGCATAAAGAACTGGGAAGACAGGTCTCTTATCAGTACCTGATTCGTCTGGAAGCATATAAATTAATTAAGCATCTGATTGGAGAAAAAGAGTATGAGGGATTTCGAATATGGTGGTGAAGTATGTATATCGTATTAGTATATGATGTAAGTCAGGAAGACCATGGAACTAAGCGATGGTCAAAAATATTCAAGACATGTAAAAGATATTTAACACACATCCAAAACTCTGTATTTGAAGGGGAGATAAGCAGAGCGCAGCTGGCAAGCCTGCAGCAGGAACTGAAACAGTATATCGATCCGGAGTTGGATTCTGTTATTCTCTTCAAATCACGTCAGGAAAAATGGATGGACAAGGAATTCTGGGGCAGAAAAGATGACCTGACCAGTTTCATCTTGTGATTGTCGACCTGAGATAGAGATAAAACTACGAGAGGTCGACAAACGTGAAAAACATAAGCAAAATAGTGCTTCCGGTGAACCGTGTTATATCGAAATAAATAAAAAGATAAAAAAATATCATGGTCGACAAAATATGGTATAATATGGAAGAATTAATCGGTGGTTCAGAGGAGCGGGTATTAATAGAAACATAGTGGAATGTAAAGTAATCTGTGAATGTTGCTACATGGTTCTGGAAGTTCTTGTATTAATAGAAACATAGTGGAATGTAAAGGATCAGCTCTGGCGGGCTCCTGAACTACTTTAGCCGTATTAATAGAAACATAGTGGAATGTAAAGTACCCCGTTAATCACAGAATTTGTTAGCTGATTTGGTATTAATAGAAACATAGTGGAATGTAAAGTAAACCAGATCAAGGACTGATCCGTTCGGTGCGTCCGTATTAATAGAAACATAGTGGAATGTAAAGGAAGGAGAGCCGGGAAGAACTGCAGGAAAAGATCGAGTATTAATAGAAACATAGTGGAATGTAAAGTGTGATCCATCTCGTCTTTTGCGACCTGCAAACAGCGTATTAATAGAAACATAGTGGAATGTAAAGCTTCCTAACGCAGCAATTCCAATAATCGCACTCATGTATTAATAGAAACATAATGGAAAGAATCCAGCCATCGCTTCAGAATCATTTCTTTTGTATATAAAAAATACAGTTAAGCTACGAAAGAAGGATTGTGATATAATGAGTGGCAGGGATGAACCAGAATGAAAAAGGAGTATTACACGAATGAAATCAAGAACAGATGCTGTCTATGATGCGTTAAAAGAAAAAGGCTACCCGGATGATTTTTGCCGGGAGATTGCATATAAACATATGAACACAGACTATACCGCAACGCGGATGTTAGGATATCTTTATCGCATCTCGAATCCACGGCCGGAGGATGTGGTGGATGAGATGCTGGCTATCTTAAGTGACCGGAATGCCATTATTCAGAAAAAAGAACTGGAACATGCACAGGCAACAATCAACCGGATCTACAGAGAAGGGTTGTGACAGTCAGAATATGGACAAAAGAAGAACAGCAGTAAACATAGGATGCATCTGCCTCATTTTCTTGTTTATTTTTGGATTTTACGAATGTATCCAGTGGGATAATACGAGCAGAAGAGAACAGGAAGAAGCAAAAGAACAGAAGGAACTGGATGAAAAAGCAGCAGATGAGAAAGCATATGAGCAGGCAAAGGAATATATGGAAAATTACCGGATCAGTCTGCAAAAAAAGATGCGGGCCGCCGGAATCGAGGATCTCAGAGTATATTATGAACAATACAATCAGAGAACGTACTCCGATACTTATAATTTCTTGGATGATGATTCCGACTATCAGTATTTTTATTATGAACTGAGTTATTACTGTGACTCCATAGATTCTATATTCGAAGAGGCTACAAAGGATGGAAATTATGATCCTTTTGTGGAACTGCTGAAAGAGGAGTGCAAAGTAAAAGATCAGAGACCGGTGGAAAGAGATGGCTTCTATAAAATATTTGTCGGAGACAGAAAATATGCTGTAAAGATCAATGAAAGAGACCCGGAGGGCGAACTGACAATCTCCAGGGAATACGGGGTGTATTACAGAATCGAGCAGGGAGAAGACGGGTATGAACTTTATACGAACCGGGGAAAAATCTATCCGGAGGAAGAGAAAAATGGATCCGCAAGCGGTGCCGGTTCGGACGGAAGCGGTAATTCCGGAAGTGCTTCCGGACATGCCGGAGGATCCGGTTCGGGCAGCTTCTACGGAGATGCCGGAGGATCCGGTTCCGGCAGTTTCTTGGGACATTCCGGTGGCTCAGGTTCCCTGAAAAAAACAGATCCCTATGATGTGGATGATTACGATGATCCCGATGATTTTGCGGAAGAGTGGGCAGAAGAGTTTGGAGACGATGATTATGATGACGGATATGACGATGCCTATGATTACTGGGAAGAAGAGTATGATGATTAACCAGAATACGTGGGTGTGATATCATGCGATAATGAATAACAGAGAATATTAAAAAGAAAAGAAATTTTCACAATGCAGTTTTGCAGACAATCTTGTGTTTGGGCAAGAGAGGAAAGGTGGAATTAAAGGATGGAGAAGCAGAAAATATTTGAACAGATCAGGGGAGGGCTAATTGTCTCCTGTCAGGCTTTGGAGCATGAGCCATTGTATACAAAAGAAGGAGGCATCATGCCACTGATGGCGAAGGCAGCAGCGCAGTCGGGAGCAGTCGGAATCCGTGCCAATACTGTACGGGATATTACACAAATTAAAGAAGTAGTAGATCTTCCGGTGATCGGAATTATTAAAAAAGACTATGAAGGAACATCAATGTATATTACGGTGACGATGAAAGAGGTGGATGCCTTAGTCGCATGTGGTGTGGAGATTGTAGCAGTGCAGGGAACCGGTTCCAGACGCCCTGACGGAAGCAGTGCACCGGAATTCATCCGCGCGATCAAAGAAAAGTACCCGCAGCAGCTGGTGATGGCAGACTGCGCAACGATAGAAGAAGGAATCACATGTGCACAGGCAGGAGCCGATTTTGTGGGGACTACGATGCGTGGCTATACACCGGAGACAAAGGGATGTGATGATATTGATTATGCGTTTATCCATGAACTTTCTGAGAAATGTCCGGCAAAGATCATCGCAGAGGGACATATTCATTATCCGGAACAGGCAAAAAAAGCTCTGGAAGCGGGAGCATTCGCCCTGGTAGTCGGAGGGGCAATCACAAGACCTGCGGAGATCACATCAAGATTTGTTTCGGCGATCCGAAAATAAGAGAGCAAATAGAACGTTGTTATAAGAAAACAGTGACGGTTGACTTTATGTAAACCAACCGTCACTGTTTTTCTATGCTGAAATTATATGGAAAAAGTTATGTTCATATGGATTACTGTTCACCGGCTGTGTCCAGACCCATCACCCATTTTCCGTTGGTAAAATCCGGAATATCAACGACAGCACCGCCTCTGGCTACAGACATCTCGGACAGGGCTGTGATCGCCATCCAGGAAGCTGCATCGTAGACATCTACCGGCATCGGGCTGTCTTCGCGCAGGCACTGGAAGAACTGTTCGAATTCCAGCCAGTCCATGCCGCCGTGGCTGCCCTGGACGCCTTCTTCGAGGAATTTTTTCCAGATCGGATGATCGTAGGTTTCGGCGTAGGTATCAGCATTTCCGCTGCACTCTTTTCTCCAGTCAAAATCGTGATCGCGGTCTTCTTTGCGGTCGATGAAGACAGAATCGGTGGCTTCTTCGTACATGCCTTTGGTTCCGCGGACAGTGAAGTTACGGCTGTAGTATCTCGGCAGGGTGGTGTCGAGGGTCAGCTGGATGGTTTCTCCGTTGGCACAGCGGATCATTGTGGTGATGATATCACCCTGGGCAAAATGTGCCTGTTTCAGTCTTTCGTCATCGCTCTTATTCTGCATGATGAACTCATGGAGTCCTGCGGACTTGGAGGCGAAGGAAGAAAGGGTGAGCATCCGGTTTCCGTGGTTGATATTCAGGATCCTGGCGATCGGTCCCAGATCGTGAGTCGGATAGTTTTCGCAGTTTCTGGACAGATAATTTCTAAGGCGGTAATGTCTGTTCTCTTTTCCGAATGCGATTTCGTCTCTCAGATCATGCTGATATCCACCGGCGCAGTGAACTATCTCACCGAGAACACCCTGTTCTACCATATTTAATACCATCAGTTCGCGGCGGCCGAAGCAGCAGTTTTCCAGGAACATGAACGGTGTTTTAGTTTTTTCATAAGCATCGACCAGTTTGTAGCAGTCTTCCAGAGAGTAAGCGCCACCGACTTCCATGGCTACGGCTTTTCCGGCATACATGGCAGCAAGGGCGATCTCTACATGAGATTCCCAGGCGGTTACGATGATGATCGTATTTACCTCTTCATTTGCGATAATATCTTTATAATCGGTAGATACAAAAGGCGTCGGCTGTCCGGCAGCTTCCACTACTTTCGCTCCTTCCCGGGCGCGATCTTCATAAACATCGCAGACAGCGACAACCTGTTCTTTCTGAGCCAGAACAATATTTTCCAGCAGATCTTTTCCGCGGCATCCAAGGCCGATATATCCGATTTTAATATTTTCCATTAGAGTCTCTCCTTTATGTGTCTTTGTATAACCATTTAGTAGATAGAGTTCTGCGAGGTTTTTTACTCTCGTAACTGCGAATATGCCGAATGATTATATTCTGAGGTTTATTATACACAGATACCGGGATTTGGCAAGGAAAGTAAAATCTAAATATTATGAAAAATCGTAACTATTCAGTAGCCACTGTCCACTGTGAAGGTACTGAACAGTTACGAAAAATCAAAGAAAAGTGAGTGAAAATCTTGTGTTTCATGTGGGAAATTTCTATAATAAAAGAAGAATCGTTTGAAAAAATGAGAAGATTTCTTAGGGCTACAAACATAATGTAAAGGAGACAGGAAATTATGAAATTTACCAATGGTTACTGGCTGCTTCGTGATGAGATGAAAGCTGCCTATGCAGTAGAGTACGGAAGTCACCGAGTATACGGGCAGGAACTGACGATGTATCTGCCGTGTTCCCATATCGTGGATCGGGGAAGCTGTCTGAATATCCCGCTTCTGACGGTGACACTGTCCAGTCCGATGGACGGTGTGATCAAAGTGTCTGCGGTGCATCATGACGGAGCTGTATATAACGGACCTTTTGCAAAGATTTATACCGGCGATGCGCATGTGCGGATCGAGGAGAATGAGGAGCAGCTGATCTATCAGACGGGCTCTCTGAAAGCGGTGATCGATAAAGCACCGAATGGATACAAGATGGCATTTTATGAGGGAGATACTTTCCTCACAGAGTCGAGTTTCCGAAATCTTGCCTATATGCAGAACACAAAAACCGGGAAAAACTATATGCTGGAGCAGATGTTCCTCGATGTGGATGAATATGTCTACGGACTCGGGGAACGTTTCACGCCGTTCGTAAAAAACGGACAGGTGGTAGAGATGTGGAACGAGGATGGCGGAACTGCCAGTGAGATTGCCTATAAAAATATCCCGTTCTATGTGACAAATAAAGGCTACGGTATCCTGGTGGACAACGAGGGCGATGTGGCGTATGAGATCGCCAGTGAGAAGGTAGAACGGGTCCAGTTTTCCGTGGAGGGGGAACGTCTGGATTATTATGTGATCAGTGGAAAAACACCGATGGGAACCGTAGAAAAATACACAGAACTGACCGGAAAACCGGCACTGCCGCCGGCATGGTCGTTCGGATTGTGGTTGACGACTTCTTTTACTACGAATTATGATGAGGCGACCACTTCCGGTTTTATTCAGGGCATGGCAGACCGGGAGATTCCGCTGCATGTGTTCCATTTTGACTGCTACTGGATGGATGCCTATGAGTGGTGTAACTTTGAATGGGATCCCGCGACATTCCCGGATCCGAAAGGCATGCTGAAATGGTATCATGATCGCGGGCTTCACATCTGTGTATGGATCAATCCGTATATCGGACAGAAATCCTGTCTGTTCAAAGAGGGAAAGGATCATGGTTATCTGGTTAAGAAAACAGACGGAAGCGTATGGCAGACGGATCTGTGGCAGCCTGGTATGGCACTGGTTGATTTTACAAATCCGGATGCTGTGGCATGGTATCAGGGAAAGTTAAAGACGCTGCTGGATATGGGCGTGGATTGCTTTAAAACTGATTTTGGTGAGAGAATCCCGGTGAAAGAAATCGAGTATTTTGACCATTCCGATCCGGTGAAAATGCATAATTACTATACTTATCTGTATAATCAGGCAGTTTTCGAATTACTGGAGCGTGAGAGAGGAACCGGTGAAGCTGTACTGTTCGCGCGTTCTGCCACCGTCGGTGGTCAGCAGTTCCCGGCACACTGGGGCGGTGACTGTTCTGCAAGCTATGTTTCCATGGCAGAGACTCTTCGAGGAGGACTTTCTCTGTCTCTGGGTGGATTTGGTTTCTGGAGTCATGATATCAGTGGATTCGAGAGCACCGCACCGGCGGACATCTACAAGCGCTGGTGCCAGTTTGGCCTGTTAAGTTCTCACAGCCGGCTGCACGGTTCGTCTTCTTACCGTGTGCCGTGGATGTTTGATGAAGAGGCATGTGATATTCTGCGGGAGTTTGTCAATCTGAAATGTCGTCTGATGCCATACCTGTACGGGCAGGCTGTGCGCTCACACAAAGAAGGCCGTCCGGTACTGCGCCCGATGTTCCTGGATTTCCCGGAGGATCGTGCATGTGATACCCTGGATCGGCAGTATATGTTCGGCGATTCTCTGCTGGTGGCTCCGATCTTTAAAGAGAACGGTGAAGTGCAGTATTATCTGCCGGAGGGAACCTGGTATAATCTGATCACCGGAGCAGAGGTGAGCGGAGGAAAATGGCAGAAAGAGACGCATGATTATCACAGTCTGCCACTGATGATCCGTCCAAATACAGTGCTTGCTTTGGGCAATAATGACCAGAAACCGGATTATGATTATGCGGATGGTGTTAGCCTTCTGGTATCCGCGTTTGATGAGGGAGCCGAAGCGAAAACTGAGATACCGGATCTGAAAGGAGAGACGGTGATGACGGTGACTGCGAAACGTGTGGGAGATGAGATTCACCTGCATGTGGAAGGCGGAAATGGAAATTATACGGTGAGGAGCCTTTCGGGTTGCAAGGTAGTTGTGGAAGCGTAAGAATCTGCGGGGACAGAGAAGAAATACCGAAGCGTATCCGTAGAAATGTCAGAAAAGCCATAATGCGAAAATAAAATTGTAAAATTATATCACCACAAAGAAAAAGCATGCATACAGAAGCGAAAAAATCCTGTATGCATGCTTTTTTGATGCATTGCATATTAAAAATTGATCTGGTGAATCAATTTGCTTACATAAGATGCGTAGAACACTGCTGGATGTATCTGGATTCTGTGTCGGTCGTGGGAGATTGCAGTTGAAAAAGTGCTGTGTGCGGATCAGTTGCCGGCAGCCGTACCGCGCTCCGCCCAGCGAAACCACTTTTGTGGAAATTCAAAGACAAACAGGATGCCAAGCACGATCGCCACCGCGATCTTCAAAGTCTGGAATCCACGGTCGGAAGCTTTGGCCAGCTGATCCGTCACGACATAATAGGCAGTCCAGTAGATCCCTGCTCCCGGAACCAGCGGGAAGATGCCTGCAACGAGAAAGATCGTCACCGGACAGTGGCGCCGGACCGCACTGAGCCTGGAGAGAAAAACGACAAGAACCGTGGCAAAAAAGGTGGAACCGAAGAGCCCGCAGCCAGCCAGCAGTAACTTGTAGCAGATCCAGCCACAGCCACCGGCCAGACCACAGTTTACATAATATTCCTTTGGTACCTGAAAGAGCAGGGCGAAAGCGATCGTACCGACAAAAGCGGTAAGAAACTCGAAAATCAGATGTACGGACATAAAGATAACCTCCTGAGAGATAGATAAATATATTTGATTTACGCAAGCAATAAGTAAGCTTCATAAAGCGTATGTTATCTCGTTTTATAAAATCCGCTGGGACGAAAGAAACCCATGCATTCATAGAAACCTATGAATCACGGCAGAATCGCACCGCCCACAAAATGGTGATACCCGATCATTACAAGACCGACGCCCATCGCGATACTGAACGTGACAAGCAGTGCGTCCAGCATGCGGACAGCACCGGCAATATAGTCCTGGTCGGCGATATCGCGGATGCCATTCGTAAATGCCACACCGGGAACCAGTGGGATGATGGAACCGATGATAATCTCACTCAGATGATGTCCAAGTCCTAACTGATAGATCAGGACGGCGATGAAAGTCACAAACATGCCACCGGATATATTCGTTGCGATTTTGGAAAGCTGTCCTTTCACCACGCACAGCAGATAGACATACAGCAGCAGTCCGGCGATAAAAGCCACGATACAGTCTACCGGATCGCCGCCGAAGAGATAACAGAAGCATCCGCTGCCCACGCCGGAAGCAAGGATCTGGCAGAGATTCCGTTTGGCGGGCATCTGCTGGATATCCTGAAGCTTCTGATAGGCTTCCTCCGGTGTATAGAATCCGTGTTCAATCTCACGGGAGAGCTGGTTGACCGCAGTGACACGGTCAAGCCGGGTAGCACTTAACGGGATGTGGCGTACCCAGGCAAAGTTTTGATCCGAGTTGCTGTCAGCCGTGAGAAAGAAACCACTGCTTAAGACAAACGGATCACACGAGTCGATGCCGTAGGCATGGGCGATCCGGTTGATGGTTTCCTCTACACGGAAAATCTCCGCTCCGCTCGCCAGCAGGATATCCCCGGCAAGTGCCGCTACATTTAACGCCATACGGTTATGTTCTTTTTCTACAGTTTCCAAAATAAAATCCCCCATTGTACACAAAAGATGCGGATACAGAAATAGAAAGATTTCGGGATGTATTCGCGTATGGTATGACTCTAACACATTTTCGAAAGAAAACAAAGAAAAACCGATACATTTTCAGCAGAAAATCAGGAGACATTTCACCATGTGGATGAGGAAAAGCAGCAGGAATCGACGGAAACGGTGGGATTTTTTGCTTGTTTTGAAATAGGTCTTGACGGGGGGAAGGAATATCTGTAATATATTCAAGAAGTACGCCCATCTGGTTGAAAAAGTTGGTGGGTGAGAAATGGAAAATAGAAAAGAAGTAACCGGCGGATCGTGGGTCGACTGTGTGATGGCGGTTATGAAAAAGAGGATAAGTATATGAAGAAAGATTGGGAAAACGTGACACTGATGCCGGAGTTTGACGAGCAGGGTGTTGCCTGCTATCGGCTGGATGGCGGAGATTATCTGAATGAGTATTATGTGGTTTCGGAGGCGGAGACGAGAAAGCTTCTGAACACACCGGAGATTGTCGGGTATGAGGTTTATAACTGCCTGATTCCGTCGACTTCTCAGATGTTATATTATCTGAAAGAACAGAAGAAAGTGACAACAGCGAATATCTTATCGATTCTTCGCGGTGCGCTGAATTATCCGCTGGAGGAGAGCTGCTACCGGGAGCACATTCGTGTGCATGATATCAGTTTCTTATCCAGTGAACGTGTATTTCAGGAGGAAGAGATTGCGGGACTGGAGATTAAATACAGTAAGCTGACGATGGTACCAGACAGCACGTTGATGATCGGAGATATCATTGCGAGTGGAGAGACGCTGATCCACTGTCTGCGTTATGTGACCGATTTTTACCGGAATCACGGAGCAAAACTTCGGAATATTATCATCTTTACGATTGGTGGAACGAAGGGTATCGAGATCCTGGAGGATTTGACCCGGGATATTCGTGAGTTCTGGCCGGAATTTGAAGGATTTATCACGGTATATTATGAAGGAATCTTCGGTATGTATGAAGATAAGGGTGTATCCGGCATCAATCTTCCAAATGTGGATTTTTACTGGAAGGGTGGTATCGTGGCTCCGGAATTCCGTCGGGAGACACTTTCCATGTGCAGCCCTCTGTTTGAAAAATGTATTATCTATGATGGCGGGGCGAGACGTTACGAGATCCATGAGCATGTAGAAGAAGTGCTGGAGTTCTGGAATGGGATCAAAGAGCGCGCCGGTCAGATTGATTTTGGAACTTTACTGGAAGAAAAACTCGGTTATGAACTTCCGATCAGTTACGAAGACTGGATCCATGCAAACCATTATGAAAAGATCCGTCCGGCAGATACAAAATGGCTGTATCGCCAGGAACAGGGATATGTGGAGAGCATGAAGAACATTACATTAGAAGAACTGGCGCAGCAGCGGATCGATGAATTTACCGGTGCACTGCGTAAATATATTCTGTAATGGAATCAGCCGAAAGACAAATAAGGTTATGGAAACAAACTGAGACGGGAGAAAACAAATGAAAAAAGAGACAGAACAGAAAGTAGACATCGATTACGCGGATCGCGCCGTACCGGAGGAAGGAAAGAAGGGATTTGTGACCATGTTTATGATCATGCTGGGATTTACCTTCTTCTCCGCGAGTATGTGGGCAGGTCAGCAGCTGGCAGCAGGACTGGATTTCTGGGGATTCTTAAAATCTCTGTTGTTTGGTGGAGCGATCCTTGGTCTGTACACCGGACTTCTTGGTTATGTCGGAGCAAAGACAGGTATGAGCATGGATCTGTTGGCGCAGAAAGCCTTCGGAGAGAAAGGTTCCTATCTTTCCTCTGCAATGATCAGTTTTACACAGATCGGCTGGTTCGGTGTTGGTATCGCCATGTTTGCGATTCCGGTAGCAGGAGAATTATTCGGTGACAGTAAAACTGCCATGTGGGCGCTTGTTATCGGAGCCGGTGTGTGTATGACAGCTTCCGCTTACTTTGGTATAGATTCTCTGACGGTGATCAGCTATATTGCAGTGCCGCTGGTAGCAGTACTCGGTACAGTGGCTATGGTCATGGCGATCCGTCAGGGAAACGGAACGATCGTGGATCAGTTCGCCGTATCCAGTGGTTCTCTCACAGTCTTTGGCGGTGCCGGTCTGGTTGTGGGATCTTTCGTATCCGGTGGAACTGCAACCCCGAACTTTACCCGATTTGCCAAAGACGCGAAGACAGGAACGATCGCAACGGTCGTGGCATTCTTTATCGGAAACTCCCTGATGTTCTTCTTCGGAGCAATTGCCTATATTTTCGTAGGCGGAAATGATATCTTCGAGGTTATGATCCGTCTGAATCTGTTCTACATGGCAGTTCTGGTACTTGGTCTGAACATCTGGACAACCAACGACAATGCCCTGTATACTGCAGGTCTTGGTCTGGCAAATATCTTTCATCAGAAGAAAAAACCGATGGTTCTGGTATCCGGTATCATCGGAACTGTGCTTTCTGTATGGCTGTATTATAACTTCACAAAATGGCTGAACATCCTGAACTGTACGCTGCCGCCGGTAGGTATCATCCTGGTACTTTCATACTTTATGAATAAGAAAGAGTATGAAGATCCGGACGCGAAACCTGCAGTGGTCAACTGGTTCGCTGTAGGCGGTGTGATCCTGGGAGCTGTTGTGGCAAATGTTGTAAAATTGGGAATTGCTTCCATTAATGGTATGGTGGTAGCAGCTGTATGCTATCTGATTGGTCAGGGAATTACTAAAAATAAATAAAAAATATAGAGAAAAATACAAAAAACCGTTATGTTGTACGAAAAACCGTAGGCATAACGGCTTTTTTGGTATACAATAGAGCGTAGAGTCTGCGAGAAAATAATATGGAGGGTTACATAATATGGAACAGGAAAAAATCAATCGATTGCAATGGATCCTTGATGATGCAGTGGCAAGGGGAGAGATCCCGGGCGCGATTCTGATGGTCAGAAAAGAAGGGAAGGAAACCGTGTATCTGGAAAGCGGTTATGCGGATATCGAGGCAAAAAAGCCGGTGGCGAGAGACAGTATTTACCGTCTCTATTCTATGTCCAAACCGATCACCGCAACTGCAGTGATGATTCTGGTGGAGCGGGGACTGATCGATCTGGCAGATCCGGTATGTAGATATCTTCCTGGATTTTGTGGACAAATGGTGGCAGCAGCAGACGGACATGTGGAAAAGCCATGGCGAGATGTCACGATCCAGGATCTGGTGAATATGACCTCCGGTCTGGTCTATGACGGCAATCATCTGACCGGAAAACAGACAGAAGCCTTATTTGCCGAGGTGATTCAGGGACTTGATGAGGGAGAAGGAGGAGCTTATGGTACGGTGGAGATTGCCAACCGTCTCGGCCAGATCCCGCTTGCCTTTCAGCCGGCGCGCTCCTGGTGCTATGGAACTTCCGCTGATGTGGCAGGTGCCCTTGTGGAAGTGGTTTCCGGTATGCGGTTCGGAGATTTTCTGGAAAAAGAGATCTTCACTCCACTGGAAATGGTGGATACAGGCTTTTGGGTACCGGAAGAGAAGCAGAGCCGGCTGGTGAAAACGTATGAGTGTAACGAAGGAAAGCCGTCGGTACTCTATACCGGTAATCATCTGGGCATCCGGAATGCGATGGATCGCCGCCCGGCATTCGAATCCGGTGGTGCAGGCCTGGTGTCTACGATTGATGATTATTCTCATTTTGCACAGATGTTGTTAAATGGCGGAAGTTATAAGGGAAAACAGATCCTCAGTCCGGCGATGGTACGCTTTATGACCGGTCATGTGCTGAGCGCAGAGCAGCAGGAAGTCTTTGAACGGGAAGGTATGGCATGGCTGGAAGGATTTTCTTATGGTAATTTCATGCGTGTGCTGGTGAACCCGGGCAGATCCACAACGCTGGGAAGCAAGGGAGAGTACGGCTGGGACGGCTGGTTCGGTTGTTATTTTGCCAATGCGCCGCAAGATCAGATGACGATCCTTATGATGACACAGAAAAAAGATTCAGGAACTTTCCGGATGACGCGGTTGCTGAGAAATACGATTTATAATATGTAAAAAACATAATTCTGTGGAAGAATGAACAGTTACAAAACTATAAACAAATGGAGAAGATGTGATGAAAAAAAGAGAATCATTTAACACCCGGTGGGGATTTATCCTGGCGTGCATCGGTTCGGCGGTGGGCATGGGAAATATCTGGATGTTTCCTACCAGAGTATCGTTATATGGAGGCGGAGCATTTCTGATTCCGTACTTTATCTTTGTGGCGTTGATCGGATTTACCGGGGTGATCGGAGAGATGACATTCGGACGTGCAACGAGATCCGGTCCGATTGATGCGTTTGGAATTGCCTGTGAGAGAAAAGGAAAAAGAAAACCGGGAGAAGCACTGGGGCTGATCCCGGTGGTCGGCTCGCTGGCGATGGCGATCGGCTATACGGTCGTTATGGGATGGATCTTAAAATATACGGTCGGCGCATTCACCGGGGCGACACTGGCACCGGCTGATGTGGACGAATTCAGTGCTGTGTTCGGTTCGATGGCATCTGCGTTTGGCAATACAGGCTGGCAGGTTGTGATCCTGCTGGCAGCTATGGGGATCCTGATGTTCGGTGTCGGAGGCGGGATCGAGAAGGTCAATAAAGTGCTGATGCCGGTATTTTTCCTGCTGTTTGTGGGACTTGGCATCTATGTGGCATTTCAGCCGGGGGCCGTGGACGGATATCACTATATCTTCCGCGTGGACGGCAAGTCGCTTGGCGATCCGAAAACGTGGATTTTTGCCCTGGGACAGGCATTTTTCTCCCTTTCGGTGGCGGGAAACGGAACACTGATCTATGGATCCTATCTGTCGGATGAAGAAAATATTCCGGCTGCTGCGGGAAGAGTGGCATTCTTTGATACACTGGCTGCGCTGCTTGCATCCCTGGTCATCATCCCGGCGATGGCAACCACCGGAGCCAAGCTCGATCAGGGCGGTCCCGGACTGTTATTTATTTTCCTGCCAAATTTGATCAAAAATATGCCGGGAGGAAAGATCATTGTGATCATTTTCTTTGTTGCTGTATTATTCGCGGGTCTGACCTCCCTGATCAACCTGTACGAAGCACCGATCGCAACGGTGCAGGAAAAATTCCATCTGGAGAGAAAACCGGCATGTGCGGTGATCGCAGTGATCGGCGTGATTGTTTCCATTCTGATCCAGGGTATCGTATCCGGCTGGATGGATGTACTTTCTATCTACATCTGCCCGCTGGGAGCCGGACTGGCTGGTATCATGCTGTTTTGGATATGCGGAAAAGACTATGTGGAAAAACAGGTAAACAAAGGACGAAGCAGTCACCTTACCTCCTGGTTTTACCCGATCTGTAAATATGTTTATGTGCCGGTGTGTATCCTGGTGCTGGTTCTTGGAATCGCGCTGGGCGGTATCGGCTGAGAAAATTGGGAAAATGCCCGGCTTCTGCAAAAAAGAAAAAGCAGAAACCGGGCGTTTTTGACCTCAATATGCGGACTTTGCAGAATTCCCCTGGTGACTTTACAGAAAATGGAAAATGTGATATATTCGGTTAGATGTTACTAACATATGATAGAAGCATATTCACGAAAAGGCAGGACAAAGAAACTACCGATGCAGAAAGGAGTGCGTATGCCGTTAAATCTGGCGGAATTTGGAAAAGTATATACAATCGGGAAGATCTGCGGACTGGAAAAACAGAGACATCATCTGGAATCCCTGGGATTTGTGGCGGGAAGTGAAGTGACGGTATTGTCAGAAATCCATGGGTACTATGTCGTGTTGGTCAAGGAAAGCAAGATCGGAATTGAGAAAAAAATGGCGCAGAGTATTATTCTGGTTGCGTAGGCGCTGAAAGAAAGACGCAGCCACAAACAGGAAGAAGTTGGTGAGGAAAGTGAAAAGAAATAAAAGAATACTGGAATTATGTTATGTGCAGCTTGGGTTGTTTTTATTTTTGCTCGCGGGGGTACTGCTGTATTTTGGAAAAGTTTTTCAGGTGCAGGAAAAAGCAGGACTGACGTTACGGATGCTGCTGGTGACAGTAGCATTGGTGGGATGTTCCGTTTCACTGGCACTGAAAGATTATATTAAGGGCGTGATACAGAGTGCTGCTATTGATGTGGCAGGAGTCCACAATAAAAAATCGTTGGAAAAGAAGCTGGCGCAGATTCAGGAGCAGGACGATACGCTTGATGTGGGGATCCTGATGTTTGACCTGAACAATCTGAAAGAAATCAACGATACCTACGGGCATGACGAAGGCGATCGGTTTATCAAGACATTTGCCGCTTTTTTAACCAGGATCCTGACAGAGAACAGCTTTCTTGCGCGGTACGGCGGAGATGAATTCCTGATCGTTCAGGAGCACACGACGCCAAAAGAAATGGAAGAGATAGAACAGAAACTGCAGGCGATCGTGGATACCTATAATCTGCAGGCGACGCATCCAATCAGCTATGCGGTAGGCTATGAGGTAAGCTACCGGAATCATTATTATCTGATCCCGGATCTTATGAAAATCGCCGACAGTAAAATGTACCAGGACAAAGCGTATAAAAAGAAAAATCAGAAACGGTGGGGAATGTCCGCAGAGATTCCGGAGGGTGGGATTGCCCAGAGTGTCTCTGCGGAATTGTTGTCTGAAAGACTGTATACGATGCTGACAAATGGGGAAAAAGAGAAGACCTATGCATTTTTGATGACAGATGTGAGGGAGTTTCATCTGATCAATGATTACTGGGGATTTGACACCGGGAACCAGGTATTGCAGTTTGTGCTTGAGCGGATGCGGCTCCTGGAGGGAAATACATTTGTATATCGTTTTCATTCGGATATTTTTGTCAGTGTGATCGATACAAAAGGAAAAAATGAGGCAGAACTGAAAGAGCAGATTGCATCTTATAACCGAAAGATTGCAAAGGAGATCCTGGAAGCATATCCGGTGCAGTATTTTTCTCTGCGGACCGGAATTTACTACGATATTCATCAGGAGGAGAATCCGGATCGGATCGTTTCACATGCCAACACGGCACGGCGGATCGCAAAAGAAGATCCATTGGGAATCTGTGTGTATTCCGGAAAAATTGAAGAGGGAGAACTTCGGAAAGCGGATGTGTTGCATTCATTCCGGGGCGCATTGGAGAGAGAAGAATTCAAGATTTATTTTCAGCCGAAAGTGAGCGGAACCGATGAGAGTATCCGAAGTGCGGAAGTGCTGGTTCGGTGGCAGCGGGAAGACGGCCAGATCTGGACACCGGACAGATTCTTGCCGGTACTGGAAGAGACCGGAAAGATTGAAACGCTGGATTTTTATGTCTACGAAATGGCATTTCAATGGCTGGAAGCGCAGAAGGAGAAAGGGGAACCGCAGATATATCTGTCTCTGAATGTGTCCCCGGCACATTTCCGGGATGTGGAAGGATTTACCAGACAACTGCTGGAACTGATCGGAAAATATCAGATCGATTCCCGCTATCTGATATTTGAGATCACGGAGAGTGCCTACATTCACAATATCGATGCGGTCAACCGGATGATCGCGACGCTTCACGGAGAACAGATCCGGATCTCAATGGATGATTTTGGGTCGGGATATTCTTCTCTGAATACTCTGAAAGATATCACATTCGACGAAGTGAAAATCGATAAACGTTTCCTCGGTGACAGCCTTACTGAGAACGGCAGGATCGTGCTGCAGGAGATCTTCCACCTGCTGAAGAGGACCAGAAAAACGATCGTCTGCGAGGGCGTGGAAACCAGAGGGGTGGCGGATTTTCTGATTCAGGAAGGATGCGATGAACTGCAGGGGTACTATTATTATCGACCGATGGATCAGGAAAGTTTTGAAACCGTGATGAAAGAGCAGGACAGAAAAGATAGAAATATTGTGAGTTGAGAGGTATAATACATGCAGGAAAAGAGAAAGGGATATTTCTATATGAAAAAAATACTTCTGATAGCAACTGGTGGAACGATCGCCTCAAAATACACGGTGCAGGGGCTTTCCCCGCAGATTTCGGCGGAGGATCTGTTAAGTTATGTTCCGGCGGCAAGAGAATTCTGTACGATTGATACCGAAGCGCCATTTTCATTAGACAGTACAAATGTGTGCGCAAAACATTGGGTGGCGCTGGCGGAACTGATCGAGAAAAAGTATGAATATTATGATGGCTTTGTGATCTGTCACGGAACAGATACGATGGCGTATACAGCGGCGGCATTATCCTATCTGATTCAAAATAACCGAAAACCGATTGTCGTGACCGGTGCACAGAAACCGATCGATCTTGCCATCACGGACGCACGCTCTAATCTTCTGGACAGCCTGCGTTTTGCTTCTCATCCGCGGGCACATGGAACCGTCATTGTTTTCGGCGGTAAGGTTATCGCGGGAACCCGTGCCAAAAAAGAATTTTCAAAAAGCTACAATGCATTTTCGAGCATTAATTACCCGGATATCGCAGTGATCCATGATGATCGGATCGTGTTTTATATTGATGATAAAGAGCAGTCCACAAAACGGTTACGGTTCTATCATGCGATGGACGACCGGATCTTTCTTCTGAAACTGATCCCGAGTATCGACCCGCTGGTACTGGAAAATTTGGCGGATTCTTATGACGGACTGATTCTGGAATCGTTTGGCGTGGGAGGACTGCCAGATTATGGCAATCATGATTTTGCTGCAATGATCGAAAAATGGACATCCGCAGGGAAACTGGTCACGATGTCCACGCAGGTAACTCATGAGGGAAGCGATATGGGGATCTATAAGGTCGGGAAAGCGATCAAAGAGAATTTTGAGATCCTTGAATCGTATGATATGACATTGGAAGCTACGGTGACAAAGATGATGTGGATCCTGGCGCAGACGAGAGATTTTGAGGAATGCAAGAAATTGTTTTATACGACAGTCAACAAAGATATTTTATTTTAAAGAAAAGCTGCAGGAACCTGTGCATCCGTTACTGTTCACTCCGTGCTCAGCAACACGCTGCGCGATGCACAGAATTTATGCTGATCGCATAAATTCGCGCGATATGTCTCGGGTTTTCTGTGACCTTCGCTCACAAATAACGCCTCGCGGGATATTACCAGTGGACAGTAACGTTCATCCTGCAGCTTTTTGTTTTATTATGCTTGTTCTGCAAGCGGAAACATGATATCATATAACTATCTGAAAAATGCAGATTCAAAAAATAAAAATTACTGATAAAAGCGATGAAAGCGATGAATGCACATCGCATTTTTGTCACACGCAGTAAGATATTTTACAATTCATCCGTCTCATCTGAAAAAATGTAATCATTTAATTCTTCAAAATCCCAAAATTCAGCCAATGTCATATGAAAAGCGTTAGAGATTTTATGAAGCGTGAATGCCCGTGGATCTTTGGTGATGCCACGGACGATATTATCCAGCGTGGATTGTTTTACACCGCTCATTGTTGCCAGCTTATTTACTGATATATGGCGCTGATTGCACAAAAAAACGTATTCGTTGTCTGAACAATTCTGAATATTCCATATGTTCCCCCCTGTATTTTTAAATTAACACGAACAACAACTTGGACTTTTAAAGCGTGTGTTCACGTTTTATAGCACGTATTTTGTGGCTGTAAAGGTATTGGAAAAATTACTCGGATTCGTAACTGTTCAGTACCTTCACAGTTACGAGCCAAAATGCATAAAAAATCACCTTCGGTGATGGCATTTTGGCTTGTATGTCTCGGGATTTTGACATATTCATGTCAAAACACCTCGCGGGACAGTGACTACTGAATAGTTACTCGGATTCCTTTAATGGCTTAATAGTATCAAGACGGAGAGAATAATTTACCCATATACGGGTTATGAAAGGAGAGAAATCAGATATACTTGCATATACATGAAAAAAATACAAATAAATATCGCATAAAAAGTCGATGGCAGGCATATGGAAATTTGTTTGTGAATGCAGGGTGGATTCCGGCAGAATCAGGGATTCGCTCCAAGAGATTCATCCGCATTCCGCAGTGCGGATGCCGGATCCCCACCAACAGGTATTCTGAATGACGGAAGCAGTGCTACCACAGTTCTTGGAAACGCAGGAATGCCAACGGCAACTCTGATCAGAAAGAAAACAGGTGAGAAGATCACAATTAATAAAGCGGAATTCCGTATCGGTAAAGAGTGAAACAAAGTAGATTATTGTATTACCGGAAACAGCAACATCAGCCGTACACATGCAACCATCGTATACCGCAACGGAGCATTTGCAATCGTTGATAACAATGCTACAAACGGAACCAATGTAAACGGTGTGGCAGTATCGGCAGGAAAAGAACGCGCACTGACAGGAAATGAAACCATTCGTCTGGCAGATGAAGAATTTCTGTTTCGTGCATAAAATTGAATACTAAATGAGAGGTATGAGGATGATTTATAAAATAGCAGCTCACAGCGATGTGGGTATTGTGAAGAAAACAAATCAGGACTCAGTACTCGTGAAAATCGCACAGACAAACCATGATAAGGTTTGTCTGTGTGTCGTGTGTGACGGAATGGGCGGTCTGGCTGATGGTGAGTTGGCCAGTGCGACAGTGATCCGGGAGTTCGATCAGTGGTTTATCAACAAACTTCCCGGACTGCTGGAAACACCGGAATTTCCAATGGATGAACTTCGTGTACAGTGGGACGATCTGGTAATGCGGCAGAACAAGAAACTGGCAAAGTATGCATCTGGAATAGGAACACGCATGGGTACAACAGTCGTAGCTTTTCTGGTTGTGGATGACAAATATTACATCATGAACATCGGCGACTCCAGAGCTTACATGGTTTCCGATGCCATCTATCAGCTGACGAAGGATCAGACTTATGTGCAGTATGAGATGGATCTGGGACATCTGACCTGGGAACAGGCACAGACCCATCCCCAGAGAAATGTACTGCTCCAGTGTGTAGGAGCATCGGATGAGATCCACCCGGATTATTTCGTGGGCGATGCCAATCCGGATACCACCTTTATTCTCTGCTCCGATGGATTCCGCCATGTGATCTCACCGGATGAGATCTATGAGAAGTTTCGTCCGGAACTTCTGGAGAACGAAGATATCATGCTTCAGAATATCGTCTCACTGGTAGAGCTGAACAAATCCAGAAAAGAAGTGGATAACATATCGGCAGCTGTTATCCGGACATGTCGGGAGGGATAAGCATGCTGCAGATAGGTTCTTATGTAGACGGAAAATACAAAGTATTAAATAAGATCGGCCAGGGCGGTATGAGTGTCGTCTACCTGGCATTGAATGAAAAAGCAAATAAAACATGGGCCATCAAAGAGGTCCGAAAAGATGGACAGCAGGATTTTACCACAGTCAAACAGGGGTTGATCGCTGAGACCAATATTCTGAAAGAACTGAATCACAAATACCTGCCAAGTATCATCGATGTGATCGATGACGGGGATTCCTTCCTGATCGTTATGGATTATATCCAGGGAAAATCACTGGATAAGATCCTGAAAGGAAGTATGGAAAAAGAAGGGCTTCCCATCGCACTGGACGATGTGATCGCCTGGGGAAAACAGCTGTGTGAAGTGTTCTACTACCTTCATACCAGACCGAATCCCATTATTTATCGAGATATGAAACCGGGCAACGTCATGCTGAAGCCGGACGGAGAGATCTCCCTGATCGACTTTGGTACCGCCCGTACCTTTAAACAGGGGAACAGAGAGGATACCACCTGTCTTGGAACACCGGGATATGCGTCACCGGAACAGTACGGAGGAAACGGACAGTCCACACCCCGAAGTGATATTTACTGTCTGGGTGCAACCCTCCATCATCTGATCACCGGAAGAAATCCTTCCCCTACACCGTTTAACTTCCCGAAGATCACACAGTGCCGGCCAAGTCTGGTAGATGAGATCCCGAGAGAGGATATGAACAAGCTGCTTGGTCTGGAGATGATCATTGATCGCTGTACACAGTATGAGCCGGAGAATCGATACGAATCCTGCCTGGAAATGCTGTACGATCTGGAACATATCGAAGAACTGAGCCTTCCATATCGAAAGAAATTACGAAATAAGCTGCTTGGTTTTGGTGTCAGCGCAGCAGTAGCTGTCTTATGCGGTGGTATTTCCCTTGGCTGTATGCTGATGGAGAACAAAACAGAGCAAAGCGGCTATGATTATTATGTAGATCAGGCAGAGAAAAGTGACGGAACAGCCAAAGTCAATTATGCGAAGAAAGCAGTTGCCATCGATCCGGGCAAGGAAGAGGCCTATCTGGTTTATCTGGATGCTCTGCGAAACGATGAGGATGGTTTTTCCGGTCAGGACAGTCAGGATTTTAAAGCCTTACTGCAGCAGACAGTAGGAAGACAGACCTACGAAGAAGTGCTGGAAGACAATCTGGACGGATACACCGAGCTGGCTTACGAGCTGGGAATGGCTTACTACTTCCCGGGCGGTGCCGGAAAACCGGCAGGAGATAAAGAACTTGCTAAAAAATGGTTCGGTATCGTAGCACAGGCCGTGTTGTCCGATGACCAGCTGAAAGCTTTTAGCCTGGAATCCACAGAAAAATTATCTGCAGATAAGATCCAGGAATACGATATCGACACCAATCTGGTGGAAACCTTCTTAAGTATCTGTAGTTACTACGGAAAAGTAGGCCAGGAAGATACCGTAACCGGTGAGATCAAATATTCCTATTCGGATTTCTGGGTAGAATTAAACGGTCTGGTAGGCGGACTTCCGGAAACCATCAGTACAGAAAGCCGGGAACGTCTGACACAGCTTCGACTGTTGAACGATGTGTCCTATCAGCTGTATGAAAATGCAAAACAGTTCGTATCAGATGCCGGTATGGACAAGGCAACCTTCCAGGGTGCCCTAGCAGCCATCGAAACAAGAGTCTCCGGTGCTGATACCGGTTCCAACCAGACGGCACAGCGGATCCGTGATAATACGATAACAACCGTGGATAATACAAAGAAACTGGTAGAATCTCTGTATGCACAGAATTCTGATGCTGTGAAGAGCGGAGGTGATCAGTAATGGGGCAGACACAAAATATTGAACAGCAGATCCGGCTTCTGAGCAATCTGCAGCTGGGATTTGGGATTGCTGCATTGCTGTTCCTTGCACTGGCGATATTCCTTTTCTTCTATCTGCACATCCCACAGGTGTTTAACGAATACCGGGGAAAGAGTGCTCAGAAAGCCATGGAAGAGATGGCAGCCAACAGCAGCGACTCCGGACGTATCGTTTCTATGGATAAAAAGTCCAAAAACAAGAAAAAAGGAACCGGACAGCTGGTACAGAGACGTCACTATACAGACAATCTTACCGATGATCTCAGCGGCCGGATGAGCCAGGAATTTGGCGAACCAACCGGTCAGATGAATCTGAATATGGCAAATAGTTCCGAAGCCAATGGCATGATGCAGGAACCTGCAGCCAACGGCTCGGAAGCCACAGATGTGCTGGACCCGTCCATGATGAGTGGATCTGAAGCCACAGATGTATTAGAACCATCTATGATGACAGGGTCCGAGGCTACGGATGTATTAGACCCGTCTATGATGGCAGGTTCAGAAGCAACTGGTGCATTAGATCCGTCTATGAGAGCGGATACACAGGCTACTGACATTTTGACAGAAGACATGCTTCAGGAAGGCGGTATGGCAACCACGGATATCCTAGATCCGTCCATGATCGTCAACCCGGTACAGGAAAGACAGCATACATCTACACCGGAACAGGAAGGAACCATGGTTCTGGATCCGAACATGCTGCAGCATTCCAACAGTACCTTTGAGATAGAAAGAAGTATCATCCTGATACATACGGAGAAGGTGATCTGATGAAAAAGAGAAAAGCAGCAAGGATATTGAATGATCTGTCGATGGTTTTCTTCCTTATATCATCTACAGTGGTCGCATTTCTTCCGATAGCCGACAGAGAAAAACACCCGGCAATAGCAGTACTTGCCGGGGGTATCTTCTGGGTAGGATTGTTGTGGGGGATTTTCCTCTACATCCTCAGTTGTCAGAAAATAAGAAATCTGAAAAGCTATCAAAATTATCGCTCGGTGGAGCGTATCGGTGCACTTGCACCCGGATCCACCAAAGAAGGATTGATTGCAGATCTTGCATTTATCCCGGGATTCCTGGTGATCATACTCGGAACCTACGTGTTCAACATACCGGATCCCGTCATGTTAGTTTGTATGTGGATAACCATGGTATCCTTTTACGGACACTTCGTCCTGAACGGAAGGGTATACAAGTTTTTGCATAAAAGAAAAGTTATAAGATACCGAAAGGTAAAAGAGGAATCAGCCGAGAAAATACTCAGCTGAAGGAAGGAGTCTGAGGACATGAAGCAAAAAACAAAGAGAATCCTGGCGTTCGCCATGGCCGTTGTCTTCGCATTGTCAACCTGCGTAACCTCCAGTCCATACACCGTTATGGCCACGGAAGCAGGAGAAACGATCGCACCTCTTGCAGAAGAGGGAAGCGGTAGTGGAGAAGTCACTCCGGGTACAACAGAAACAGGAACACCTGGAGGAAGCGGGGAAGGAAGCACGGTAACACCATCCGGCGAACCGGAAGGACCGACTACACCATCTGCACCGGAAGTACCAAAACCAACACCTAAGACATATTTAAAAGTTATTTGTGATGCTGGTCTTATCGAAGATGTACGAGTAGGACAGATTTCATTAAAATTTGCAGGGCTGGAAAATGTCATGCGTGTTAATTTAAATGAAAACAATATCATTGAGGATGGATTAACAGTCGAAAGTTGTGCATCTGATAATTACAATGTTACATATAGCGAAAAAACAGAGACAAAAGATGCAGATACCTATCGGGAGATTCACATTACCGGGTTAACACCGAAAACTGAAATCACTGGTGCTGATTCCATAACAACTCTCACAACAGTACCATATAGACTGACCGGTGACTGGGCAAATGTATCAGTCAATTGGGCAATTACAGCAGGCACAACTGCATCTGTAGATGGAAACGGTCAGGTGTATGTGGAGAACGGAGGTCAGAACTTAACATTACAGGTATCCATAGCTGGAAAGCTAGTAGCATCAAAACCAATTACAGTTACAAAGGCAAAACCGACACTTACAATTAACTGTTCTTCAAATGCACCATGGAATAAGAGTGTAGAGGTTTCAGGTAAATTGACCGTAAATGGAAATGGACTTGCTAACAAGACCATTCGCTGCTGGGTTGGAGAAACGTGGGTAGATGTTCAAACGGATGGAAATGGCGATTATAAAGGTACTATCGAATTAAAGAAATACTTTAAGCTATCAATGGCAGTAAAAGCTGTGTTTGATGAGACAGTTAGTTGTAAGGGGGCTATTGCTACATTTAGTAAAGGCTATCAACCTGGAAAAGTAAACGGAAAACTTTCTTTGAAAGAAGATCACGATAAGGAAAATCCGTTACAGATCACTTACGGAACACAGCCAGTTGTGGAGAAGATCACAAAACTTACAACAGATAAAGATAAAGACTTAGGAAGTGAAGATCAAGAGCTTCAAGAATTCTCAGCAGAATCAGATGACGATACAGTTGTTGGAGTAAGTGTGAATAAGGATACCCGTGAGATTACGCTTGTACCGGTAAATGCATCTGACAAAAGTGTAAAAGTAACAATAACTGCAGGGACAGCAAACTACGAATTTAAAAAAGAATTGTTTGTAAAAGTAAATCCGTATAAATTGAAATTGGAAGAGTCTGTTTCTGTAGCAGGTACAGGTAAGACAGAGTACAACAATACAAAAATATATGATGCAACGGATCGCATTGACGTACAGGCTACTCTGACAGGTGATGATACTCTGACGGATGCTGCCAAGACAATTGTAGAAGAAAAGTTCAAAAATATTGTTTTCAAAGGTTATCAAAGTGGAATTGTTAACGTAGACGGCAATGAAAAAGAGCAGAAATTTACTTTTGCACCGACAGATTTTTCTTTGACACAATACGCAAATAGCAGAGACATAACCGATAATTTTGTTATCGAGGATCAGAGTAGTGAAGCAAAAGTAACTATCCTGAAAAGAACCCTGAACCTTACCGTAGCAGATTCCACACGTCCATACAGAAGCCTGGGATACACAACAGCTCTGGATCAGCTGGTATCTGTAAATCCTCAGAGCGGTGATACCGGATTTGCGGGAACGGATGCAATCGATAAACTGGAAGGATTTACCTATCCTACAGTAGTAGATACCACTGCTACAGGTCTGAATGCGGAAAATGTCAAGGTAAATGATAAGGCATCTTGCGATAAACATGCCAATGCATTGGAGCTGGATGTTAAAACAGGTGAGCCGACAGGTAACTACAAGTTTGATTTTGATAATTATACACATGGAAGCCTGACAGTTACACCCGAAAAAACATCTGATGCGGATCATTATGTAAGCATCAATAATAGCAGTATTCATGCATATGAGAATGAAAAACACGAGCGGTATTTTGCAAAAGACCCATCTGTAACATTCGAATTCACCACACAAAGCGGATATGATCAGATTTGTCTGGCTGATACAAATGAGGATATTACAAAAGAATGGAAAGATCTTTCTGCATTAGAAGCCAAAACTGCAGTAACAAAAAGTGTATATCTGAAAAATGCAACAACAAATCATAGCACCGAGCCGTTCGACATCACCTTCATATACGATCCGGATGCACCACAGTGCAGTGAGATCAAATTCGGTGAAGAGAATAAAGTAGTAACGGAACTTGCAGAAACTATTACTTTTGGCATTTACAAAAATACAGAGATCAAAGCAAACGTAGCTTTTGATGATGCAATATCAGGAGTAAAAGGCTGGTCTTATTTTGTGGCAAACACAGACAAAGACAGTACTTTTGCAAAATTACTTACTGAGGACGACTATGCAGAGAAACTGGTCAATGAACATTTTGTAGCTGGAAAAGATGATCATATTGTTCCGGTAGGAAAATTAAAGGATGGCCAGACTCTGGAATCTAACAACTATATTGTATTTGTAAAAGTAATGGATAATGTAGGAAATAGAAAGATCTACGGATCCAATGGTATTGTTCTGGAAAACTTCCATGATATTACCGTTACCTATAAAGAAGACCCGGCTGAAACAACAGTTCAGCAGGGAACAGTAAGTGGCACAACCTATTACTCGGGTGATGCAAAACTGAATCTGACAGCTAAAGAGAATGCAAGCGAAAGTAAATTCTACTCCGGACTGGAAAAAATGCAGTATACAATCTCCAGATACTGGGGGGATGGAAGAACAGATGATGAAGCTGAAGTTGATGTGAAACATAATTTCGAGGGAGTCGAATCTCCGAAAAATGAATTTCCGAAAGACGTAACTCTGGAAGAACTTCAGAAGTACTGCACCATCGAAAAACTTCTGGAACTGAAAAATGACCCGGAAAATTCCCAGGTGATCACAGTCTCCGCAACAGCCAATGACAATGCAGGAAATGCAATGGAAACCCGTGCAGACTACACACTGGTTCTGGACTCTATCGCGCCGACAGTAGAATCCTCTTATGCACAGGCAAACAACAATGGCGCTTTCCTGAATGCAAAATATGCAAATAGTGATGTAATCTATTCTGTCAACGTAACCGAGCGTTTCTTAAATGAACTGAAGGTAACACTGAACGGAACCGCTTATACACTGGACGAACTGAATTCTCAGAAGGATGCTCTGGGTATCAAAGAGATCTCCATGGATCCGGTTAATAATTTTGCGGATACAAAAGACAGTACCGTATATAGATTCACTATCGTATTCCACAAAGACGGTGAATATACCGTACAGACCAAAGTAGCCGATGCAGCCGGAAATAAAGGGGAAGATAAAGAATTCTCCTTCGTAATCGACACAGTAAGACCTGAGATGCAGGTTACTTATACTGCATATCGTCCGAACGGAACAAGCTTTGTTCTGGATTCGTCCCGGGGACGTGCTTATGCAAATGAAGAAGTAGCTTATGTAGCTGTAACTGCAGTGATCACAGAGAGAAACTTCGATGCAAAAGATGCAAAAGTTGCTTACACAGCAGTAAACAGCAAAGGAAAAGCAGTGAAAGTTGCAGATTATGACGCAGCGATCCGCGAAGAATGGACCAACAAAGGAAATGTCAGCACAGAAGACAACCGTTTTGTATATGAACTGTCTCTGCCGACTATCAGTGTAGATGCCAACTATGATTTCGCTTATGACTACACCGATCTGGCTGGTAACCCGATCAATGAAACCATCAAACAGGCAGTTACCCTTGACCGTGTAAAACCGGAAGGTACTGTAACAGTAGAAGATCTGGTGAACGGATCTGCTTCTGAGACATGGAACAAGTTCCTGAGTGCAATTACATTTGGACACTTTGGTAAGAACAGTGTAAGAGCTTCTATGACAAGTGATGATGAGACTGCAGGTGTGGAAGCTACTCAGTATCTGATCTCTGCAAAAGCACTGACAAGAAGCGAACTGGAAGCAAGAACCGGATGGACCGGTTACAGCAGCAAGATCAGCCTGGCAGCAAGCCAGAACCTGGTTGTATATGAAAAGATCACAGATAAAGCAGGAAATATCCAGTACATCAGTACTGACGGAATCATTGTTGATAATGTGGCACCGGTACCGGTAGTGAAGATCACTCCTACCAATCCTGGATGGGGCAAAGGTGTATACAGTGCTACGGATAATCCTGGATTTGATATCAGCGTTACCGATCCTGTTGTAAACGATGCATATGCAGGACTGAAGACAATTTCCTACACGATCACAAACGGAACCACCGGTTATGTAGAATCCGGAACAATGGCAAACCTGGAGAGAACATCTCACCTGCAGAGCTGGACCGGACATGTAACCATCAACCCGGATAACTTCTACTCCAACGATGTTCGTGTGAAAGTTACCGCAGATGACTGGTCCACCAACAATGCAACATCTGAAGAAATCAGTATCAAAGTGGATAACAAAGCCCCGATCGCAACATTCTCCTTCGATCAGAGCGATGTACACAACGGAAAATACTACAACAATGACAAAACTCTGACAATCACAGTAGACGAGAGTAACTTTGATGAAAGCTACCAGCCACAGGTTACATCTACAGCAGGCGGCGGATACAGCATCAGCGGATGGTCTCACAACGGAGAGATCCATACAGCCACTGTAACTTTCAGCGGTGACAGTGATTACACTGTAACTTATGACTGCTTCGACCTGGCAGGCAACAAGTCCAATACTGAGAAACTGGATGAGTTCACAGTTGATAAGACAAAACCTGTGATTCAGGTTTCTTATGACAACAACAGCGCATTGAACAACAACTATTACAAAGAAGCAAGAACAGCAACCATCACCATCACCGAGCATAACTTCAATCCTGCTGAAGTGACAGTTACAACAACAGCACAGCTGGATGGTGCAGCAGCTTCGGCACCTGGCGTAAGCGGATGGTCAGGAACAGGAGATACACATGTAGCAACCGTTTCTTACTCTGCAGATGCAGATTATACATTTACCATCAGTGCAACAGACCTGGCAAGCAATGTATCCGATCCATATGAAACAGAAAGCTTCACCGTTGACCAGACAAAACCGACTGTAGAGATCACCAACATCGAAGATCGTTCCGCAAATAACGGAGAAGTAGCTCCTGTTATCACACTGAACGATATCAACTTCGACAGTGGCAAGACAGTTGTGCACCTGACCGGAGCCAACAAGGGAGAGGTAGATACCACAGGCATGTACACTTCCACGGCAAGCAACAAAGGTCAGACACTTACTTTCTACAACTTCAAAGAAAATATGGATGATATCTATACTCTGACTGCTGAGATAACTGACAAAGCAGGAAATCAGTACAGCACATCCAAGATCTTTTCTGTAAACCGTGACGGTTCTACTTATCTGTATGACGATTATACAGAAGAACTGATCAAGAATGGTTACACCAACGATCCGAAGAATCTGGTAGTATCCGAGATCAACGTAGATACCCTGACCTTCCGGGAACTGACGGTATCCGAGAACGGAACACAGAAGACTCTGGAACAGAACAAAGACTTTGAAGTAAGTGAGTCCGGAAGCGATGTAAGCTGGAAAGAATACAAGTACACCATCAACGCATCCAACTTCGAAAATGAAGGAGACTACAACGTTTCCATCTACTCCGAAGACCGTGCAACCAACGTAACAACCAATACAGCCAAGTCCAAAGACATTCTCTTTGCAGTGGATAAGACTTCACCGGTTATCTCCCTGGCTAACATCGAAGACGGCGGAAGATACAAAGTAGAAAGCCAGAAATTCACAGCAAACGTAGATGATAACATGGCTCTAGATAAAGTTGAGTATTACGTAGACGATGAGCTGAAACAGACCTTCGATGCAGACGAAGTATCTGCAAACGGCGGTTCTCTGGAACTGAGTGTGGATTCTTCCAACACATTCCGGAATGTATCTGTAAAAGCTTATGACAAAGCAAACAACGAAGCAACAACCGCAAGCGTAGACGTCCTGGTATCTGCAAATACATGGGTACAGTTCTACAACAATAAACCGGCATTCTACGGCACGATTGGAGGCGGTGTGGCAGCAGTAGTAGCTGCAGTAGCCGCAGGCGTACACTTCAGTGACGCAGCCGCAGGAACAGCAGCCGCAGCAGGAAAAACAGCTGCAGGCGCAGGTATCTTCCTTGCAGGTAAGAAAAGAAAAAAGATGAAGAGTAAATAAGAGAAAATCATAACTGCGAAGAAACTGAGCAGTTATCGATAATCTCTATAAAAGTGTTTATTCTCTGACCGGATGTGTTCAGTACCTTCCCGGTCACAGACCAAAATGTTACTGTTCACTCCGTGCCCAGCAACACGCTGCGCGATGCACAGAATTTATGCTGATCGCATAAATTCGCGCGATATGTCTCGGGTTTTCTGTGACCTTCGCTCACAAAAAACACCTCGCGAGATATTACCAGTGAACAGTAACACCAAAATGCATTTGCACATAAAAAATATTGCTTTTGTAATTGACATTTCCATAGAAAAGAGGTATCTTTGAGAAAGATAATAAAACTATTTTATTAAGTTTCAAAAACTCATATATGGAGGGCATTTCACATGGAAGGTAAGATGAAAGTAGCAGTGATGAACGGTATCGGCAAGATGGGATTTACGGAGCGTGACATTCCGACGCCGAAGGATGATGAAGTTCTGGTAAAGCTGGATTATGTAGGAATCTGTGGATCGGATCTGCATTATTACGAGAGCGGAGCCATCGGCGATTATGTGGTAGAACCGCCGTTTGTTCTCGGTCATGAGCCGGGTGGTGTTGTCGTGGAAGTGGGAAAAGATGTCAAACATCTGAAAGTCGGCGACAAAGTAGCTCTGGAGCCGGGAAAGACTTGCGGACACTGCGAATTCTGTAAACAGGGCAAATACAATCTCTGTCCGGACGTCGTATTTTTCGCAACTCCACCGGTAGATGGTGTATTTCAGGAGTATGTTGCGCATGAGGCAGATCTCTGTTTCAAACTCCCGGAGAATGTAAGCACACTGGAGGGTGCGCTGATCGAACCTCTGGCTGTCGGTTTCCATGCAGCGATCCAGGGAGATGCTCATCTGGGACAGAAAGCAGTGGTGATGGGTGCCGGATGTATCGGTCTGGTTTCCATGATGGCACTAAAAGCCCGTGGAGTATCTGAGGTTTATGTGGTAGATATTATGGAAAAACGTCTGGAAAAAGCCCTGGAACTGGGTGCAACCGGAGTGATCAACGGAGCAAAAGAGGATGTGATCGCAAAAGCACAGGAACTGACCGGTGGTGCCGGTATGGATCTGATCATCGAGACCGCCGGTACAGAGATCACCACCAGACAGGCAATCCATATCGCGAAGAAGGGTTCCACGATCGTTCTGGTCGGCTACAGCAAGAGCGGCGAGATGACCCTGCCGATGAGTCTGGTTCTCGACAAAGAACTGACTTTCAAAACGGTCTTCCGTTACCGCCATATCTATCCGATCGCAATCGATGCGGTAGCTTCCGGAAAAGTAAACGTAAAAGGAATCGTTACTAATATTTACGATCTGGACGATGTACAGCGGGCGATGGATGAGAGTGTGCATAATAAGGCAGACATTGTAAAAGGTGTGATTAAGATTCATCCGTAAGAGTTGAAAGACTCGTAAAAAGCAAAAAGTATACAGGTGTCAGGCATTTCTTCGTAAGAACTTTGTAAGAGTGCCTGGCACTTTTAAAATAAAAAGTCGGAATTGACCTATAAATCAGCCGAAATCCTATCTGGAAAATCTCTTGTTTTTTGAGTAAAATAAAAGTAGTGGGCGGCGATTGCGCCGCAGGAAAATAGTTACTGGTCACAGAGTGAACAGTAACGAAAATAACAGGCATGGCGGTCCGCCGGAGAGTGCGGCGGGACGGCCGGAAAAGAGGTTTGAGATGAAAAAATGGACAAGAGTCATGTATCAGCCAAATCTTCCCCTGGAAGCAGGCAGATATGTAACAGCAAGCAAAGAACATATTGCATTATCCCTGGAGGCAGCGACAGAGGGTATGGTGCTTTTGAAAAATGAGAACAATATTCTGCCGTTAAAGAACGGTTCCAGGATCACACTGTTCGGACGCGGAAGTTTTGACTATGTCAAAGGTGGCGGCGGAAGCGGCGATGTAACCGTATCTTATGTACATAATCTGTATGATGGTTTCAAAACCCTGGAAGATAAAGTACAGGTATACGAACCGGTAGCAGATTTTTATAAGAAAAATGTAGAAGAACAGTATGCAATCGGAAGAGCACCGGGTATGACCGAAGAACCGGAACTGCCACAGGAACTTCTGGACGGAGCAAGAGCATTCGGTGATACTGCGCTTGTTGTACTGAGTCGTTTTTCCGGAGAAGGATGGGATCGTTCCAGTGTGGAATACAATGGCGAGTTCAACCCGTGGCCGGACGAGACCAGCATGCCGAAACTGTCCGCGGAAGTGTATCCGGATGGTGATTTTTACCTGACTGCAGGCGAGAAAAAACTGCTGGCGCAGGTAGAAGAAGTATATGATAAGATTGTAGTTGTTCTGAACATCGGTGGTGTGATCGATCTGTCCTGGATCAAGAGAGATGATAAGATCGGGGCTGCTTTATACGGTGGTCAGGGTGGTATGGAAGGCGGAACCGCAATGGCTCAGGTGTTGTGTGGTCAGGTCAATCCATCTGGCAAACTGGCAGATACCTTTGCCGCAAAACTGGAAGATTATCCGTCCACGGAAAACTTCCATGAGTCTGTAGAATATGTGGATTACACCGAAGATATTTACGTTGGTTACCGTTATTTTGAGACGATTCCGGGCGCAGCTGAAAAAGTGGTTTATCCGTTCGGTTACGGTCTGTCCTACACAACCTTCGAGGTGGAGACACAGAAAGCATGGGAAGAGGCAGACTCTATCAACGTACAGGTGAAAGTAACCAATACCGGAGATATGGCCGGTAAAGAGGTCGTACAGCTGTATTACAGTGCACCACAGGGACTGTTAAAGAAACCGGCGAAAGAATTGGGTGCATTTAAGAAAACCCGCCTTCTGCAGCCCGGTGAGAGTCATACGATGGTACTGACCGTCACAAAAGAAGCAATGGCATCCTACGATGATCTTGGAAAAGTAGCAAAATCTGCTTATGTTCTGGAAAAAGGCGCATATGCTTTTTATATTGGAACCTCCGTAAGAAATAACGAAAAAACAGCTTATGAATATCTGGTAGCAGAAGATACCGTGGTAAAACAGCTGGAAGCAAAGCTGACACCGTCAGGTCTGTCTAAGAGAATGCTTTCCGACGGAACCTACGAGGAACTGCCTCAGACTGAAGGAAATGATCCCAATGCCTGTGCATTTGAAAAAATGGTTCCGGGAACCGATGAAGGCATCCTGCCGGAAGTACGTTTCCGCGAGCATCGTCTGGCACTCTATGTAGTGAAAAAAGGTGCAAAACCATTTATCGAGGTAGCAGAAGGAAAAATCACCCTGGACGAGTTCATGAGTCAGCTTTCCGACGATGATCTGATCGAACTGCTTGGAGGTCAGCCAAATACCGGCGTGGCCAATACCTTTGGTTTCGGTAACCTGCCAGATTACGGTGTACCGAACATTATGACAGCCGACGGACCTGCAGGTCTTCGTATCGCACCGGAATGTGGCGTGTGTACAACTGCATGGCCATGTGCAACTCTTCTTGCCTACACCTGGAACCCGAATCTGGTAGAAAAGGTAGGTGCAGCCGGAGCAGAAGAAGTGAAAGAAAATAATATCGCCGTATGGCTGACACCCGCTGTCAACATTCACAGAAATCCTTTGTGCGGAAGAAACTTCGAGTATTATTCCGAAGATCCGCTGCTTGCAGGTAAGATGGCAGCAGGTATGGTACGTGGTATCCAGTCTCAGCATATCGGCGCTTCCGTAAAACATTTTGCCGCCAATAACAAAGAGACAAACAGAAAGCACAGCGATTCCCGTGTATCCGAACGTGCCCTTCGTGAGATTTATCTGAAACAGTTTGAAATTATCGTAAAAGAATCCGATCCGTGGACGATCATGAGCTCCTACAACGTGATCAACGGTCACAGGGCTTCGGAAAATAAAGAACTTCTGGAAGACATCCTTCGCGGAGAATGGGGATTCCAGGGCATGGTTACCACAGACTGGTGGACTCGTGGTGAGCATTACAAAGAAATCAAAGCCGGCAATGATGTCAAGATGGCAACCGGTTATCCGGAACGTGTGAAGAAGGCTATAGAACTTGGTGAACTTACCCGTGCTGATCTGGAACACTGTGCAAGACGTGTACTGGAACTGATCCTGAAAATCGATTAAATATAACTAACAGTTACGATTAATCAAAAAATATGTATAAAAAGTGAGAAAAAAAGCAAACAGAAAAAGAATCTACTTTCTGTTTGCTTTTTTTTGCAAAAATATAAAAGGCCGTACTGGATTACTGGAAAAAAACAGGGTATAGTAATAAGAAAACAGAGCGTATAAGAGGAGTAACAAACGATGAACAGAAAGATAGAAAATCATTTCCTCTATGTAGAAGTCAGTGACCGCGGAGCAGAACTGATGCGGATTATGAGAAAGGATACCGGTGCGGAGATTCTCTGGAATGGGGATCCGGCTTTCTGGAGCTACCGGTCTCCGATTCTTTTTCCGAATGTGGGAAGTACCTGGCAGAAAAAAATGAAGATCAACGGAAAGGAATATCAGACCCGTCAGCATGGATTTGCCAGAGAAAAAGAATTCACCTGTGTGGAAGAAAGTACGGAAAAACTTCGCTACCGGTTAATGTCTGACGAAGAGACAAGAAAGTACTATCCATTTGATTTTGTATTATGGATCACCTATGAACTGAGAGAAAAAGAGGTTCTCGTCAGCTGGGAAGTGGAAAACCGATCCGGGGAAGTCATGAGTTTTACGATTGGCGGACATCCGGGTTTCCGTTTTGAAAAAGAAGGAGAACAGAAAGAAGACTACGAACTATATTTTCCGGAAAATACAGAGTTTACCGCTACCGCAGTCGATCTGGTCAACGGTACCGGAAAACCGGATCAGAAATACCGGGTGAAACTGACAGATCATACGCTGGTGTTAAGTGACCAGCTGTTTGATGTGGACACGCTGGTAGTTGACGATGCACAGATCCGGGAAGTATGGCTCAGAAGAAAAGCCACCGGACAGCTTTATGCGGGAGTCCGTTGTATCGATGAATTTTGCAGTTTTGGAATCTGGTCCCTTCCGAAAGGACCGTATGTCTGTCTGGAACCCTGGGCGGGAAGATGTGATGATGAAGGGTTTTGTGAAGATATTTCCCAAAAGCCGGGAATCAACCGGGCGAAGCCGGGAGAATGCTGGAAAAAGCAGTATGCGATTCTGATCGGATAGAACAGAGTATCTTAAGAGGTGTATTTACAACAGGGAAAAAGAGTGTCAGATGTAAGAATCCGGCACTTTTCTGTTATCTGCAGAAGAAAAATAGCAGAGGATAAATTTTATAATTATAGAAATTACAGGGAGGTTTTTGTATGGGAAGAGCAATTTATGTGAGCAGTGTAAACGGAGATGATGCAAACAGCGGGTATGCACCGGAGAAAGCATTCCGCAGTCTGAGAAAGGTAAACCAGATGGAGATCCAGCCGGGCGATCAGATCCTTCTGGAGCGGGGATCAGTATTTATCGGAGAGTACTTGCACCTGTATGCAGGTGGAACAAAGGAGGCTCCGGTTGTTGTAGATGCGTACGGGGAGGGTGGTCTTCCACGGATCGAGACGGACGGAAACGGGATCTGGTATCAGAACTATGGCGGACATCTGGACAATGTAGTACATACCTGGAAAGGCTATCTGTCCTCAGCGGTTCTTTTATACGATGCAGAATACATTTCCATCCGGAATCTGGAAATTACAAACAACCCATGCGTCAAAAATGAACGCCTGAACCAGGCAGACCGTATGAACCGCACCGGCGTATCCGTGATTGCGAAGAATCACGGGACGCTCCATGAGATCGAACTCGATCATCTGTATATCCATGATGTAGAGGGAAATATCTACGACAAACATCTGAACAATGGCGGCATCTACATGTCAGTCTCCCGTCCGGATGACGAAGAAAAGACCGGAATTGCCCGTTATGACGGTATTCATATCCACCACTGTAAAGTTGAGAACTGCCGCAGATGGGGAATTGCCGCAGGCTACACGTACCAGCATGACAAATTTACCACACTGGAACTGCCCGATGAAGTGGTGAAAGCCTACGGCTCCACCAATGTTGTGATTGAACACAACTTTGTCAAAGATATCGGCGGAGACGGCATCACACCGATGTACTGCTTTGAACCGCTGATCCAGTACAATGTGTCTGAAAATATCGCTGTGGACATCCACCCGGATCTGTACAACGAAGAAGGAAACCGTGGCGGTATGACCGCAGCCGCCATCTGGCCATGGAAATGCAAAACAGCGTTGTTCCAGTACAACGAAGTCTACAACACTGTCTATAATCAGGATGGTCAGGCGTGGGATGCCGACTCCGGTGACGGAACGATCTACCAGTACAACTACAGCTGCAACAATGGCGGTGGCTGTGTGATGTTCTGTGAGGGCGAGAGCGTCAACAACATCTTCCGCTACAACATCAGTCAGAATGACGGAACAGGCATCCTGACCCCGGTACGAAACGTGGATGCGAAAATCTATGGCAACATCTTCTATATAAAAGAAGGCGTGGACTTTATCCGTCATCGGATCTGGGGCGATACAATGATCGAAGGCGGCGGAATCGAAGTCACCGACAACATTATCATCTACGCCGGAAACGCCCCCAAAGAAGAGTCCTGGACCTACAACAGCCCCAAGGCATATTATCAGAGTAATACATATGTAAACTATCAGAATACCCCGGAAGGTGATCCGGCTCCAATCTGCCTCTCCGCTGCCACCGACATCCTGACAGCTCCGGGCATCGCCCCGGAGACCACCAACGGCAGCAGCCGCATGTACAAAGGCAGTCAGGACTTTGCCGGTTACCGCCTGAAAAAAGACGGCACAGACCTTCTGAAACTGTAAACTTCAGGAACAAAAGAACAAGAAGAAAGGACACAAAATTTTCACAAAAAAATTAGCACTCCCCCTTGACGAGTGCTAATACAGGTGTTATAGTACAGATAGAACAAAGGAAGAGAAATAAAGAAGTTCAACTACCGGATGTTCTACACGAATAATCAATTAAGCAATCACTCCGCCACCGGGCGGAACAAATAGAAGGGAGAAATGACTTATGTTAATGCCTAGTATTTTTGGTGAGAATTTTATGGATGATTTCTTTGGAGTTCCGGAGAGAACTTATACACAGAGTGCGCAGAACGCCCTGATGAAAACCGATGTAGTAGAGAACAAAGATGGATTTGACGTATCCATTGACCTGCCGGGATTCAAAAAAGAAGATGTGAAGGGAGAAGTCAAAGACGGCTACCTGATCATTACCGCATCGACCAAACAGAACAAAGAAGAGAAAAACAAAGACGGCAAGTACATCCGCAAAGAGAGATACAGTGGAACCTGTCAGAGAAGCTTTTATGTAGGAGAAGATATCACCCAGGAAGACATCAAAGCAAAATTTGAAGATGGTGTCCTGAAACTGGAGATTCCGAAAAAAGAAGCAAAACCGGAAGTAAAAGAAGCAAAATACATCTCTATTGCATAAAAGAGCAGGGAGATGAAAATTGAGACAAAACACGTATTACGAGTTTTATCCATTCATGCGGCAGGCGCGGACCGGGCGCCTGCCGGATAAATAAACTGTGCGCTCATTACTGTGAAATCGAGTGAACAGAAAAAGGAAAATAACAGGGTTTTAAAACCCGTTCACTATAGAGATTACCACAGAGGGACAGGACAAACTTTATATCCGGAGTCTCTCTTTTTTATATATACAGGCAGCAAGCCGAATGTACAGGATGTAACAAGTTCCCAAAGGAGGTGGAACAAGTGGAAAATAAAAGAGATTACTATGAAGTGCTTGGCGTAAGCAAAGAGGCAGACAGTTCGGCAATTAAAAAAGCCTACCGGAAACTGGCGAAAAAATATCATCCGGACACCAACGCCGGTAATGCAGAGGCAGAAAAACGATTCAAAGAAATCTCGGAAGCCTATGCAGTACTAGGAGATGAGGAAAAGAAAAAATTATACGATGAATTCGGACATATCGCCTTCGAGCCGGGATTCAATGCGGATGCCGCGAGAGCACAGAAACAATATGGATATGAAAACTTCGGCAGTGATAACAGCCAGAATGGTTATCGGGAGTACCATTTTAACGGATCAGGTGGAGATGACATCTTCGGAGATCTGTTTGGAAATATGTTTCGCCGGGGAGCAAAAGGAGGAAATTTCCACAGCGGAGGATTCCATGACGGCAGCGGATTTTACCAGCAGTTTCATCAGGGCGGAAACGATGAGTTCTACGGAAATCAGGGATTTCATAGAACATATTCTGGAAAAGGGGAGAATCTGGAAGCAGAAATTTCGCTTACCTTTGATGAGGCAGCCTTTGGCTGTGATAAGGTGATCACACTGCAGGAAACTGACGGCAATCGCACCTTGAAAGTGCATATTCCTGCGGGAATCGATACCGGACAGAGCGTTCGGTTGCGTGGAAAAGGTCATCCCGGAATCGGCGGCGGTGAACCTGGCGATCTGCTGCTGAAAGCAAAGGTCGGAAGAAAACCGGGATACGAACGGAAAGGCGTTGATGTCTACACCACGGTCAGTATCCCATACACAACCGCCGCTCTCGGCGGAGAAACCAGAGTATCCACATTATACGGGGATGTTAGTTGTAAAATCAAAGAAGGGACTCAGTCGGGCAGCAAGATCCGGCTGCGTGGAAAAGGAATTGTATCTATGAAAAATCCGAACGTCCACGGTGACCAGTACGTCACCGTTCAGATCCAAGTGCCCCGTCACCTGAATCAGCAGGCACGCCGGAAACTGATGGAATACAAACAGGCTTGCGGATAAAAAGAGCAGACAGGAATAACTTTAAACAGTTGTTACTGTCTGCTTTTTGTGTACAATGCATACAAAAACGGATCTAATGAAGCAATTTTGAATTGCGTGAACAATAAGCCAAAAACCATAAGATCTGGTTTACAAAACTTTGCTTCTGAGCTATTCTATAGAAAGAAAAGTAAGATTCCGAGAGTACATTAAGATGATCAGGAGGAAACAACATGGTAGGTCCGGAAGGAACAAAACGAATATCCAAAATAGATACGTACCTGAATGTAGCCGAAGCATTTGCCTATCGAAGCACCTGCATCAAACGAAAATACGGTGCGGTGATCGTAAAAGATGATGTGGTAATCTCCACCGGCTATAATGGATCCCCGCGCGGCTACGACAATTGCTGCGATATCGGCGAGTGTCCGAGAATCAAACTGGGTATGCATCAGGGAGAGGGGTACGGTCTTTGCCGTGCGATCCATGCTGAGCAGAATGCATTGCTGAACTGTTCCCGCGAACAGACCATCGGTGCCGACCTCTACCTTGCCGGCATCAATCCAGGTGATAATTCTGTTCACCGCGCAAAACCCTGCCCCATCTGCTCCCGCCTTATCATCCAGGCCGGAATCAAAAACGTCTACCTTCGCGTAGGTGCCAAAGCCGGTGAGTACGAAGTGGTTCCGTCCAAAGATCTGGTGTGGCATCTGTAAAACAAAAATGATAACCGGAAAATAGAGACAGAAAAAGCCGCAAGGAAACAGTCCTGGCCAGTAAAGTTCAATGCCCCGGAAGCCCGCGATCCCTCCTCGGTGCGCGCGAACTTGTCGAGTACGAGTTTGAGACTACAGGCTCAAACCGAACGCAGACCTGAGCGCGCACCGAGGAGGGATCGCGGGCTTCCGGGGCTCACAACATCCCCAACAAACCTTACTGCGGAATCCTTGCCTTATAATAAAGTGGCGACAACCCAAAATACTTCTTAAACAACTTACTGAAATGATAAGCATCCTCATATCCCACAGCCATCGCCACAGCCTGAATCGACTGCTCCGGGTTCTCATCCAGCAGTTCCCGGGCCTTTTGCATCCGCAGGCTGATCAGATAATTGATCGGCGTATCCCCTGTCTCACTTTTGAAAATCTTCGAAATATAAAAAGAACTCAGATACATATTTGCCGCAATCTGATCGAGCGAAATCTTCTCTTTATAATGTGTCTCCATATAATGCATAATCTGCTGAACCACATACTTCTTATTTACCGACTTGAACTCATACCGCGGTGCATACTGACGTTTCACATCTTCCTCAAGTTCCTGCTTCTGATATCGGCAGAGCAGACAGATCACCTGAATCAGATAGGATTTCAGCATAAAATACCGCCCCGGCTGGCAGGTCTTCGACTCCTGTTCCATCAGATTACACAGCCGAAACAACGGTTCTTTATAACTGTCCGGCAATGTTGCCAGCAGCTGATAATTTTTAAAAAGAGGAAAATGCCCTCTGGTACATCCGGCAAATTCCACATTTGAAAAAGCCAGATAAAATTCCCGGGCAGAAGTTCCGGCTGCAGGAAGGCTCTGGTGATATGTTCCGGGATTCAGCAAAATCACGGACCCTTCTTCCACATCATACAACTTCTCATCTATACGAAATGTTGTTTTTCCTTTCAGTATAAGCACAAATTCAATAAAATCATGACAATGATAATTCATCTCAGGCTCTGTTCGAAGCAGATTACAGCAGAACAGAAAGCGGGGATTGAGATCATTGTAAGTAAGATCATACACCGATGGTTCCATAAAAATCCCCCTGTCATAAATATAATTTCAACGTAACTGTTCAGTACCTTCACAGTTACGAGCCAAAATGCCTCGCGGGACAGTGGATACTGAATAGTTACATTTCAACACATATTTGATAAGTTAAGTATACAACATAAACCATCCGATGCACAAGAAAGTACATTCCACTTTTTCGACTGTACTTTATAATAAAACTATCGTAACTGTGAGGATACTGAACAGTTACAGTCATATAAAAATTGGCAGCCAGCGGTAAAAGATGCCACATGGTATGCAAAAAAAGAAAGGATGAAAAAAGAAAATGACAAAAAGTATGACATCAGGAAAACCGGTAAAACTAATCCTTTTATTTGCGCTTCCGCTGATTGTGGGTAATATTTTTCAACAGTTTTACAGTATGGCGGATACCGTAATTGTAGGACGTACTATAGGAGTTAATGCCCTGGCGGCTGTCGGATGTACAGGAAGTGTATCTTTCTTTATTCTCGGATTTGTTATGGGATTTACCTCGGGTTTGTCGATTCTCATTGCCCAGCGTTTCGGTGCGGAGGATGAGGAAGGAATCCGTTGCAGCTTTGCTGCCGGTATCATTCTAAGTATTGCACTCACAATTGTGATGACATTATTTGCAGTGGCACTGGTTCGTCCTGCCATGGAACTTTTGCAGACACCGGAGGAAATTCTTGACGATGCGGTTTCTTATATCCGGATTATATTCTGGGGAATCGGAGCAAGTGTATTATTTAATCTGGGATCAAATACGATGCGTGCATTGGGCGACAGTCGGACACCACTGTATTTTCTGATTTTTGCCTGCTGTGTCAATATTGTACTGGACATTGTACTGATTGCCGTAGTCGGTATGGGAGTTGCAGGGGCAGGTGTGGCAACTATATTTTCTCAGCTCCTGTCAGGAATCTGCTGCTTTGTATATATATGGAAGAAAATGCCGGTACTTCGGATTAACCGCCATCACTTTCATCTGGCGCAAAAACAGCTGGGTGCGCATCTTCGAATCGCTCTTCCAATGGCGTTTCAGATGTCCATCATTGCGATCGGTGCCCTGATTCTGCAGTTTGCTCTGAACGGTCTGGGCGCGGTATCTGTAGCAGCTTATACGGCGGCACAGAAGATTGATTCCATTGCAACCATGCCACTGAATTCTCTTGGACAGGCAATGACTACGTATACTGCTCAGAATTATGGTGCCGGCCAGTATGAGAGAATAAAAAAAGGAGTGTTCCAGTGTATTCTGATTTCTCTGACCGTCAGTGTCTTGATGGGCCTTATGAATATTTTTGCAGGAAGCAATCTGTCCGCTGTGTTTGTGGGAAGTGGTGAACGGGATGTAATTGCCTTATCCAAAACATATCTGGTCATCAACGGATCCTGTTACTGGGTGTTGGGACTGTTATTTATCTATCGCTTTACCTTGCAGGGACTTGGTAACGGATGGGTGCCTACAGTGGCAGGAATTATGGAACTGGTCATGCGTGCAACAGCAGCTGTTTTGCTGGTAGAGCGTTTAGGATTTGCCGGTGCAAGTTCCGCAAGCCCGTTGGCATGGATCGGGGCATGCATTCCGCTGGGAATTGCATATTATCTTACAATCCGGCAAATGGTTCCAAAACAGCCGGAGACTACTCCTGTAAAAGCCATGTGAGCCTGAAAGTCAGCGGCTTTTCCTTTACTTCCCGGGCTATGGGAAGTATAATAAAGGAAACTGAGAAAACATGGAGGGTATTACCTATGGAACTGTTATTTTTGGAGCCGATATTCAAAGAGGCTATCTGGGGTGGAACAAAATTAAGAGACTCGTTTGGATATGATATTCCAAGTGACACAACAGGAGAGTGCTGGGCGATCAGTGCTCATAAAAATGGTGACTGTAAGATTGCAGGCGGCAGATACGATGGAAGATATCTGAGCCAGTTATGGGAAGAAGAGCCGGAACTGTTTGGAAATTATCCGGGCAGTCAGTTTCCGCTTCTGATTAAAATCATTGATGCGAAAAATGATCTGAGTATTCAGGTACATCCCGATGATGCATATGCATCCGAACATGAAAATGGTTCGTTGGGGAAAACCGAGTGCTGGTATGTGCTGGACTGTGAGCCGGGTACAAAAATTGTTATCGGCCACAATGCAAAGGATAAAAAAGAACTGGAAGAGATGATCCGTCAGGGACGGTGGGATGAATTTATCCGTGTGACAGATGTGAAAAAAGGAGATTTTTTCCAGATCAATCCGGGATGTCTGCATGCAATCAAAGGAGGTACAGTGATTCTGGAGACGCAGCAGAACAGCGATATTACATATCGTGTATATGACTATGACAGATTGTCCGACGGAAAACCGAGACAGCTGCATGTGGAACAGAGCATTGACACAATTGTGGCACCGTTTGAGCCGGCAAAATGCGATACCTATACTGAGAATCTGCAGGGGGCGGAACATAAACATTTGATCACCTGTCCATTCTATTCTGTAGACAAGTATGATGTGGACGGTGTATTTACTATTGAATTTGACAAATATTTTACGGATGTCAGTGTAGTAGAAGGTTCCGGTACTGTAAATGGAATTCCGCTAGAAAAGGGTCAGCATTTTATCGTACCGGCAGGATACGGAAAATGCCGTTTTGAAGGTGTGATGAGTCTGATCTGTTCGAATCCGGAAAAACATTAAGAGAAAATCCGGACTTAATAAAAGGAAATTAAAAAGTTAGACGGAATATATATAACAGAGATAATCTGAGAATGGTATAAAAAGCTGTTCAAAACACAGGTAAAAAGGAGAATACAGATATGAGACTGGGAGCACTGGAAGCAGGCGGAACCAAGATGGTCTGCGCAATCGGAAACGAAAACGGGGAGATTTTTGAGAGGATATCTATTCCTACCGAAACTCCGGAGATCACACTTCCGAAACTGATTGAATATTTTAAAGATAAAGAGATCGAAGCACTGGGAATCGGCTGCTTTGGACCGATTGATGTAAACCGTAACTCTGAAACCTATGGTTATATCACGACCACACCAAAGCTGGCGTGGGCAAATTGCGATATTGTCGGTGCTTTTAAAAAAGCACTGAATATTCCAGTGGGATTTGATACGGATGTAAATGGATCTGCACTGGGAGAAGCCACCTGGGGAATCACCAAAGGCCTGGAAAACAGCGTATATATCACTATCGGAACCGGTGTCGGTATGGGTATTATGAGCAACGGAAAACTGCTTCATGGTATGCTGCATCCGGAAGCCGGACATATCCTGATGAGAAAACATCCGGAAGATCATTACGAAGGCAAATGCCCATATCACAAAACCTGTCTGGAAGGTCTGGCTGCAGGCCCGGCGATCGAAGCACGCTGGGGCAAAAAAGGAATAGAACTGGCAGATAAGAAAGAAGTATGGGAGCTGGAAGCTTATTATATCGGACAGGCTCTGGTAGATCTGATTCTGGTACTGTCTCCGGAAAAAATTATTCTTGGTGGCGGTGTTATGCATCAGGAACATATGATGCCGTTAGTCAGAGAAGAAGTAAGAAAACAGATGGCCGGTTATATTAAGACGAAACAGATGGATGATCTGGATAATTATATTGTACTTCCAAGCCTGAATGATAATCAGGGAATTATGGGTGCGCTGAAACTGGCAGTGGATGAGCTGGAACTGGAGAAATAATATCCTTATATAAAATAAGAAAACTGTCGTGGGGAATCTGCGACAGCTTTCTTATTTTTACGTGAATAACGAGCCACATTCATATCTTTTACTTGACTTTTTTGTTGACACATGGTATAGTAAGTAAGCGACATGGAAGTAGGTCTTTTTTTTATGCCTAAAATCGAAAGACGTGAATTTCGATGGCAAAAGAAAAAAGTCCGTTGCAACAACGCAAATCAACACAGTGGAGGTGGAAGTCGTGCGCGTAAAAATCACATTGGCATGTACAGAATGTAAACAGCGGAATTACAACATGACAAAAGAGAAAAAAAATCATCCGGAAAGACTGGAGACCAAAAAGTATTGTAAATTCTGTAGAACACACACAATGCACAAAGAGACGAAATAAGATTGTCGTGTAAGAGGTGAGGACTATGGCAGAATCTGCAAAAAAAGAAAAGGCTCCGAAAAAGGAGAAAGCTCCGAAAAAGAGCTGGACCAAAGGTCTGAAGTCCGAATTTGACAAGATTATCTGGACTGACAAGAAAACAGTCGGCAAACAGACGGTTGCCGTTGTTGGTATCACAGTAGTCCTGGGCGTGATTATTTCCGTTCTGGACAGTGCGGTTCTGGAGTTCGTTAATTTGCTGATTAAATAAGGACAAGGGTGAGGAAATGGCAGAAGCAAACTGGTATGTAGCCCATACATATTCGGGCTATGAAAACAAAGTGAAAGCCAACATTGAGAAAACAATCGAAAACCGACATCTGGAAGATCAGATTCTGGAAGTTCGGGTACCGATGCAGGATGTGACAGAGTTGAAAAACGGTGCACAGAAGCTGGTATCCAGAAAAATGTTCCCGGGATACGTACTGATCAACATGGTGATGAACGATGATACATGGTATGTTGTTCGTAACACCCGTGGTGTGACCGGATTCGTCGGACCGGGATCCAAACCGGTGCCTTTGAGCGAAGAAGAGATCGGCATGCTGGGTATCCAGCCTGAAACCATCGAAATCGATTTTGCAGAAGGCGACAGCGTAGTTGTTACTGGAGGAGCCTGGAAAGATACTACTGGTATTATCCAGACGATCAACAGTCAGAAGCAGACTGTGACAATCAATGTTGAGTTGTTTGGTCGCGAAACACCGGTTGAGATCAGTTTCGCAGAAATTAAGAAGTTGTAAACAGAATCATCGAAGTATGAAGTTTCGCACGGAAATGATTCGTGGGAGGGAAATCCCCGCAATTACCACATTATAGGAGGTCATTACAATGGCAAAGAAAGTAACAGGATATATCAAATTACAGATTCCTGCTGGTAAAGCAACACCAGCACCACCAGTTGGACCGGCTCTGGGTCAGCATGGTGTAAATATCGTACAGTTTACAAAGGAATTCAATGCTAGAACAGCTGACAAGGGAGATCTGATCATCCCTGTAGTTATCACTGTATACGCAGACAGAAGTTTCAGCTTTATAACCAAAACTCCACCAGCTGCAGTTTTGCTGAAGAAAGCTTGTAACATCAAATCAGGTTCAGGTGTTCCGAACAAAACAAAAGTAGCTACTATTTCCAAAGATAAAGTAAAAGAGATCGCTGAAATGAAAATGCCAGATCTGAATGCAGCAAGCATCGAAGCAGCTATGAGCATGATCGCTGGTACTGCAAGAAGTATGGGTATCGTAGTTGAGGACTAATCTTTACTAATGTAACTTTGAGACCATAAGGTCACAAACAAACGAATATCGTGGGAGGGCAATCCCCGCAATTACCACAGGAGGTTATAGGAAATGAAACACGGTAAAAAATATATGGAAACTGCCAAAGCAGTTGATCGTGCAAAACTGTATGATCCGGATGAAGCAATCGCTTTAGCTAAAAAATCTGCAGTTGCAAAATTTGATGAAACAATCGAAGCTCATATCAGAACAGGCTGTGACGGACGTCACGCTGACCAGCAGATTCGTGGTGCAGTAGTTCTGCCTCACGGAACCGGTAAAACTGTTCGTGTCCTGGTATTCGCAAAAGGTGTGAAAGCTGATGAAGCTCAGGCAGCTGGTGCAGAATTCGTCGGAGCAGAAGAACTGATCCCGAAGATCCAGAACGAAGGATGGTTTGACTTTGATGTAGTTGTTGCTACACCGGATATGATGGGTGTTGTTGGTCGTCTGGGTCGTGTACTCGGACCGAAAGGCTTAATGCCAAACCCGAAAGCTGGTACAGTAACAATGGACGTTACAAAAGCTGTTCAGGATATCAAAGCTGGTAAGATTGAATATCGTCTTGATAAAACAAATATTATTCACGTGCCAATCGGAAAAGCTTCTTTCACAGAAGAACAGTTAGCGGACAACTTCCAGACGCTGATGGGTGCAATCAATAAAGCAAAACCTTCTACACTGAAAGGTCAGTTCCTGAGAAGCGTAACAATCGCTCCTACTATGGGAATTGGTGTTAAGATTAACCCATTAAAACTTGTGTAATTTATAAAATGAAACACTCCGGAGAATTTCTCCGGAGTGTTTTTTGTACAATATAGACAAAAATTTATAGTTGCTTTTGGAGTGTCTGCTTATCTTTTTATTTCCCTCTTGATTTTTGATAACAGTTGTAGTAATATCCATGTATAGCAAAAAAGCAAACGTTTGCGCAAACGTTAAAATCACAAAAATATTAAAATAAGGAGGAGGAGATGAAGCTTTTTTACGAACCAAACAATGCATACTTTGGAGATTGTATGCCATTTTACCATGACGATACGTTTTATGTGTTTCACCAGAGAGATGCGAGAAATCCACGTCCTTTTGAACCTTTTGAATGGTCTTTGGCAACGACAAAGGATTTTGTCCATTATGAAGATAAAGGAGTAGCAATTCCGAAAGAAGGAGATGATTCTCCGGAGCAATATATTTTCGCAGGAAGTGTTTTTGAAGGCAATCATAAATTTCATGCAATTTATACTGCTTATAATCGGGATTTTGCCGCACAGGGAAAAGATGCACAGGTTTTGATGAGTGCGGAAAGTGATGATCTTCTCAATTGGAAAAAGACTGGTAAGTTTGTTCTTCCTGCACCGGAAGGATATGATGGCAATGACTGGAGAGATCCATTTATTTTATGGGAGGAAGAAAGCCAACAGTATATTATGATATTGGGGGCCCGAAAATTAAAGGGAAAACAGATGAGAACCGGAAGAACTGTCTGGTTTACATCAAAAGATTTGTCGGAATGGCATTTTGAGGGCGATTTTTGGGCACCTGAAACATTCACGATGCATGAAATGCCGGATTTGTTTAAAATGGGTGACTGGTGGTATTTACTTACCACAGAATACAGTGAAAGAAGTAAAACAATCTATCGTATGAGCCGTTCTTTGAAAGGTCCCTGGATTGCTCCGGCGGATGATGCCTTTGATGGTCGGGCCTACTATGCTGCACGTTCGTGTTCGGATGGAAAACATCGGTATCTTTTTGGATGGGCAGCAACAAAAACTGATAATCAGGATATGAATAGTTGGGATTGGGCAGGAACTTTTGTGTGTCATGAAATCTATCAGCGGCCGGATGGAACGCTGGGTGTAAAACTTCCGGATTCTATGCTTTCAGCTTATGAGCCGGATACAGAGGTTATGAAAGGCCCTGCTACACTTGAAACAGTAGATTCTCAGGCAAACCTTCATATTACAGAAACACCTGAAGACTTCTATAAAGTTGAGATGGATTTTCAGATTTCCGAGAATACCAGAATGTTTGGAATTAGATTGTTCGAAGATCCGGAAACCGGAGATTCTTACAAATATGAAGTTAATCTGGCAGAAAATAGAATTTATTTTGACAGAACACCAAATCAGCCGTGGTATCGCTATTTTGACAAGGGATTGGAAAGACCGATTCATTTAGAAGCAGGAAGAAAATACCATGCCAGATTGATTGTGGATGACTCTATTGTTATAATGTATATTGATGGTGTTTCGTTAATTGCCCGGATGCATGCAAAAGCTGGATGTGACTTAAGCGCATATGTAATTGATGGCTCCCTCAAGATTGAAAATATTACAATAGCAAAATCATTAAGGAGTTAAGATCTATGTCTAATCGAACGGTGAATTTAAAAGATGTTGCCGCAAAAGCCGGTGTATCCATTACGACTGTCTCTCATGTAATAAATAAAACTCGATTCGTTAAACCTGAAACAACAGCTGCTGTAGAAAGTGCAATAAAAGAACTAAATTATGTTCATAATCTTGCAGCCAAAACTCTGCGGTCGAAAAAATCCGGAATCATTGGAGTTATGATTACTGGATTTGGAAATCCATATTTTCTGGAAATTCTTCAGGGTATAGAGCATATTTTAAGCGAAAAAGGGTATCAAATGATTCTTGGGAACATTGGAAGCTCTATGGGGGCGCAGGAAAAACAATTGGACATCTTTAATTCGTGGTGCGTAGACGGGATTATAACCTATGGTCAGGGATACCAAAATTTATCTCAAAAATATGATTCTCTGAATTGCCCTGTTGTCTGCATTGAATCTCCGGGAGGAGATCAAACAGATAATGTTATTATAGATGACTGCGCTCTGATAAAAGAAGCGATTACTGATATGATTCAATGTGGACATCAAAAAATCGGTTGTATTTATGGCGTTTCTGATGCATATACATCGATTCAGAGAACAAACGGATATAAGGAAGGTCTTTTGGCTAATAAAATAAAAGTAGACGAGACCATTATCAGATGTGGACAATCGACATTAGAAGGTGGTTATCGTGAAACAAATTGGCTTCTGGAGAATGCTGAGCTTGATGCAATTTTTGTGGAAAATAATTTGATGACACTTGGATGTGTAAAAGCATTATCTGAGCGTGGAGTTGAAATTCCCAATCAAATCGCCCTTCTTGGGTATGATGATGATGACTGGAGAGATACGGTTGTTATACCGATCAGTTCCATACAGCCTCCACGATATGAAATGGGAGAAAAGGCCACCCAACTTTTGTTGCAGAAAATAAACTATCCAAAACGAAGATCCATTACAATCAAACTATCTCCAGAATTAATAAAACGAAAATCTTATTGATATATGAAGGAAGATTATTCTGTATAAAAAATATTATCTATACTCTTGACAGGTCTTAGAACGGTTTCTTTTGCCGGATGTTCGAATAAAGAAGCCGATAAGAGTAAGTCAAATGAACTGGTGCTTTTTAACGCCAAAGGTGAAAATGAAGCTGAATTTGAAGAGATGTGCAAAGCGTTTACAGAGGAAACTGGCATTCCGACAAAATGGTTTTCTACGTGCAATGGAACAAACCAGTCTTTCAATTGATCCTGCATATATTGGGCATTTAAAAGGTGAGGTGGACATAGAATCCGTGGTATCAGTCATAGAAAAGATTTTTGTACCGAATCATTTTCCTACAGCTATTTTTTGCTGTAGTGATGAGGTAGCCATTGAATTGATGTGTTGGCTTATGCATCATGGATACAAAATACCGGAAGATGTTTCTGTACTATCTTTTGATGGCATACCTTATACAGAAAAGCTGAATCCTTCAATGACTACAATCTGTCAGCCGGTAGAATTTCAGGCAGAAAGAATCATAAATGGAATGTTATATCTGCTGGATGGAAAAGAGCGAAAAAGTGATGATACTGGAAATGATTACGTCTTACAGATAAGAGACAGCACAGGAGTTCCAAGAGAATAAAAGATGGAGATGGGACGAAGGAAGTTAAAAATCGTCAAAGCCAGTAAAATCAATAGATTAGGGCTTGACAGAATAGGAGGTATATGAATGGAAAAAGTGCTATATGAAGAATTGTTTCCGGATGAGTTCGCCGAGCGAATAAAAAAAATGCCTGTCGCATTTTTACCTCTTGGTACATTAGAGTGGCATGGACCTCATATGCCATTAGGAGCAGACGGAATACAGTCAAAGGAATTATTTATCGAGCTTGCAGGGAAAATGGGAGGGGTGGTCCTTCCAATGCTATTTGTAGGGCCGGATCGCGTGTTCGATGATCGTGGAGAATTATTTTACGGAATGGATATTAATACAAGTGGCGCTTTAAAAAGTTATCCGGCGCAACGTTTAACTGGTAGCGCATATTGGCTGGATACAGAATTGTTTAAAAAGCTGCTTATGAGCATTGTGGAGCAGCTTTCAAGAACTGGAGTAAAAATCATTATCGGACATGGACACGGACCATCAATAAATGCTTTTGCAAATATTGCAGCTGATGCCCAGAAAATGTATGGAGTGAAATTGTATACTGCATGGAGTTTTGCTGAGAATGAAGAATTAAAATTTCAAAATGACCATGCGGGGGCAAATGAAACTTCAATTGTGATGGCATTTCGACCGGATCTGGTTGATTTTAGCCGTGTGAAAGAAGATGAAAGTAATCTGATTGGAATTGCCGGTCGGCATCCGGTGAAAGAATCTTCTGCGGAGTATGGAAAAAGGATCAAAGAGTATACAATAGAATGTATTTATGCAGGCTTACGTTCGGAATATCCACAATTGTTTGAAGAATAAGCCCTTACAATTCCGGAATGTGCGTTTAGAACTTCAGGTGGTTTTAAAATTTCTTAACGGGGACTGATGCGGGGACGCAAGCCTTATTTGATCAATCGAATATTGTTTATCATTCCCGTATGTCGGGCATGATAGCCGATCTTATGCCGGACTATTGACAATGACCTTCAACCCTATTGTTAGCAGCTGCAAACATTTTACTGATATTCCAGGGTTAACTAAGGCTGACAGAGATGATATTCAGATTGACTGTAATTAATTTGAAAGTATTTTAAATACTATAAACATGACGAAACACAGTGGTGGAAAAATTGTGCAGGAATGTAGATTTTCGTTCGCGTTCGTACGGTAGGCGCCAGCAGAATTTATCTGAAAAAAGTAGTATGGGCGGAAAGAAAATTTATATAGAGGCAACGGAAGATTGACGAATAAGATGTTGTCTGAGTTATTTTCAAGACCTAAAGGGAGGGAAAGAGATGAAAAGAAAAATAGTTGCAGTTTTAACAGCAGCTACGCTCGCGGTTGGTATGTTAGCCGGCTGTGGCGGCGGCGGAAGCAATTCTAGTTCCGGATCAACAGATACAAGCGGAACAGCAGCATCTGAAGGTATTACTACAGAGGTAGGAACTCCTCGTTCCGAGACACTGATCGTTGAGAGTTCGACGCCTACTGATACACCAGGTCAGTTCAACAGTTACATGACCGGTACCCAGATGGGATTTGGTATTCATCAGTTGATGAGCGCACATCTGTGGGAGATGGATACCGTAAAAGGTGAGCAGTGGGGTGAAATCGCTGACGGTATGCCGGAATCCAATGATGACTTTACTGAGTGGACAGTAAAAGTACGTCAGGGTATCAAATGGTCCGATGGTGAAGATGTAACAGCAGATGATGTAGTCTTCACTTTCAACATGATCAAAGACAATGACGGAATCAATGCAAGTGCAGCAACAAACATGTACATTGATTCCGTAGAAAAAGTAGATGATTACACAGTTCTGTTTAAGATGAAAGAATCATTCCCACGTTTTGCACAGAAATATGGTATCACTGCATGGGGAACTGATTACCGTATCGTTCCGGAACATATTTATTCTCAGCAGTCCGATGTTACTACATTCAAAGATGAAGATCCTGTAGTAGCAGGTCCTTATACCGTAAAAGAGTACGATAAATTAGGTGACTGGGTACTGTATGAACTGCGTGATGACTGGCAGGACAGCACACTTGGTGTTGCAGGATCTACTCAGTATGACTATGCAGACGGAGCAACTCCTCCGAAATATGTATGGTTCCGTACATTCGCAGATTCTACCACAAAACAGATGGCTATGATCAACAACGAAGTTGACCTGCTGTGTGAAGTAACACTGGAAGAGTTCCAGACAATGAAAGAATCGAATGACAAGATTAACTGCTGGTACAATGACTTCCCATATGCAAACCCAGATGACCCGGGTGCAAAAGGAATCGTATTCTCCATGGGTAAAGGCGCACCTTATGACAATGCAGATTTCCGTTGGGGTATTGCTTTAGCACTTAATATCGATGAGATTTCCATGAACACGTTCTCCGGTGCCGGACGTGCGGCTCCGATCCCGCTGTTTAACAATACACAGTTCCTGCAGGATACATACACAATCCCGATGCAGGATTGGCTGGAAAACTTTGAACTGGATCTTGGCGATGGAACAACCTTTAAACCTTACGACACAGGTTATGCAAAACGTATGGCTGAGTCTCTTGGCGTTGAAGGATCCGATGAAGAACTGATCAGCATGTTTGGTGCAGGCTGGTGGAAACACGACGAAGAAGCTGCTACAAAACTGCTGGAAAAAGCCGGTCTTGAAAAAGTAAACGGCGTATGGAACTATGAAGGCAAACCGTTCACCTTCGAGATGAGCTATCTTGCTGATACTGAATTCCAGGCAGCACGTGGCGTACAGGCAGCTTACAACCAGCTGACAAAATTCGGTTTCCAGTGTACAATCACTTCCAAATCTTCTGCAACATGGGATGTAGACGGTGGAAAGGGTAACTTTGATATCGCTGGTTACTGGATATCCGCTGGTACCCTGAAAGATTTCTATACCGGAATCAGTGGTTTTGATGCAAATCTGATCAAACCTGTTGGCGAGACTGGTTCCGGACAGGGTCTCCGATGGAAAAACGAAAAAGCTACAGAGATTATTCATGAGCTTGCTAATACTTCTCCTGACGATGAAAAATCTTATGAATTACATCAGGAATTCCTGAAGGAATGTGTAACAGATATGCCTAATATCAACTTCCTCGCTGGTACAAAATTCGTTCCGACCAACTCAACATATTGGGAAGGTTATCCAAATGCGGAAAATCCGTATAGTGGTCCATGGTGGTGGTGGAGCTGCTTCAAATACATGCTGCCGAACATCACTCCGACACAGGCTTAATTGCTATATATAATAAGTCTTTGGAACAATAGTAACATGATGAAACCAACAGAGATCCGGTAGAGGGTTCTGTTGAAATATCAAAAGGGACGGAGTTGTAAGAAGATCTTATGACCCCGTCCCTTTTAACGTAAACCTGAATCCGTGAACTTCACGGATTCAGGACTTTTTTTAAAAAGTCGGAAATGACCTATAAATCAGCCGAAATCATATCTGGAAAATTCTTTGTTTTTTGCGTAAAATAAAGATAATGGGCGGTGATTAGGCCGCAGAAAATAAGTTTGGTGATACTGCACTTGTTGTACTGAGTCGTTTTTCCGGAGAAGGATGGGATCGTTCCAGTGTGGAATACAATGGAGAATTTAACCCGTGGCCGGACGAGACCAGTATGCCGAAACTGTCTGCGGAAGTGTATCTGGATGGAGATTTTTATCTGACTGCAGGTGAGAAAAAACTGCTGGCGCAGGTAGAAGAAGTATATGATAAAATTGTAGTTGTATTAAATATCGGTGGAGTGATCGATCTGTCCTGGATCAAGAGAGATGATAAGATCGGAGCTGCTTTATACGGTGGCCAGGGAGGCATGGAAGGCGGAACCGCGATGGCACAGGTATTGTGTGGTCTGGTCAATCCATCCGGTAAATTGGCAGATACCTTTGCTGCAAGACTGGAAGATTATCCGTCCACGGAAAACTTCCATGAGTCTGTAGAATATGTGGATTATACGGAAGATCGTTTAGTATCGGTTCTGGTCAGGATTCTGACGAGATTTTACGTGCGCAGATGAATTCGGAAAATCCACCGGCAATTTATACTTTAGCCGCTTTAAGAGCTTTGCCGGAATGGAAAGAAAGCGGTCGGGTTTTGAATCTATCAACTGTTGAAGATCCGGAATTTCAGGATATTGTATCTTCTGTTCCTGATACTATGCGTTTAACAGATGGTGGGCCGGAAAGTTATGGGATCCCTTATGGCGTTGAAGGAATCGGTTATATCGTAAATAAGAATATGCTTAGTGACTTGTTCGGGTCAGATAACGGAGAATTAGTGCTTACTGAGCTTAGTACCTGTTCGTGGGATTGATTATCCTATACACAGGTTTTGGTATCAGTATGTCTGTGTTTATGATGACAGGTTACATTAAGAGCATTCCAAAAGATATTGAAGAGTCTGCTGTTATTGACGGTGCAAATATTATGCAGGCCTTCTTTTATATCATGCTCCCTTTGATTAAACCTATGACTATAACGATTATAATTTTGAATGGTATGTGGATATGGAATGATTATCTTCTTCCGTTCCTGGTGCTTGAAACGTCGGATTTCAAAACCATAACGCTTGAGATCTATTATGTTAAGATGACAGCCGGGCAATATGTGAGTCCTTGGGAGACGCTTTTTCCAAGCGTTCTGATTGCAATCCTACCATTGATTGTAATATTTTTACTTTTTCAAAAGCATTTTGTTAAAGGTGTTACTGCTGGAGCGGTGAAGAGCTGAAAATAAGTTGGTTCTCTTTGAAGAGGATGTGATTACATTTAGATCACATCCTCTTTTCTGATTATAGGTAATGCATTCAGATAAATGAAGAATTTTTCTGCATACAGTATAAGCTCTGTTAAATGTAAAGTGAAATATAGGTAACTATTCAGTCGTTAATTAATATCTCTAGGCTGAACTGTAACAAATATAGTTTAAAAAATAGAGAAAAACTATTGACAAGCCACAACCTTGATGGTATTATACCTAAGTATCACGCCGAAGACAGCAGGTGCCGTAAGGCATAAGACTAAAACGCCTGCCGAGGAAGTACATTCTTAGTAAAGAATCGAGGTCCTCTTTGTCGTGCACAAAGAGGTTTTTTTATACCTTGCCTCGGGCAGCCAGAGCCTGCTCCCATGGAAGGATGGCTGACGGAGTGCCCGCAGGTGTATATTTGGCGGTACACAAAATCTATAAGGAGGTGCACCAATCATGGCAAAAGTTGAACTGAAAAAACCGATCGTAGAAGAGATTTCCGCAAATATCGCTGATGCTCAGGGCGTTGTTCTGGTAAACTACAGTGGTCTGACAGTAGCTCAGGATACTCAGCTGCGTAAGGAATTAAGAGAAGCTGGCGTTGTATACAAAGTATACAAAAACACAATGATGAACTTTGCATTCCAGGGAACTCCGTGTGAAGAACTGTGCAAACATCTGGATGGAACAAACGCTCTGGCTATCTCTAAAGAAGATGCAACTGCCCCTGCAAGAATCCTTGCGAAATTTGCAAAGACAGCTCCGCAGCTGGAACTGGTAGCAGGTGTTGTTGAAGGTGGTTACTATGACCAGGCTGGAATTAAAGCACTGTCCGAAGTACCTTCCAGAGAGGAACTTCTTGGAAAACTGCTTGGAAGCATCCAGTCCCCAATCGCCAACTTTGCTCGCGTCATCAGCCAGATCGCAGAAGCAAAAGAGGCATAAGTTTCTTAATGAAGGCAAGCTGCCAAGCGCAGCCTGAATTTAGAAACTTAGCCGTTCGATCGAACAAAGTGAGATCGAACTTCCTAGCAGCGTAAGCTGCCACAAAAAAATTAAAAAAGAAAACAAAACTTATAATTGGAGGTAAATAAAAATGGCAAAACTTACTACAGCTGAATTTATTGAAGCTATCAAAGAACTGTCCGTTCTGGAACTGAACGAACTGGTAAAAGCATGTGAAGAAGAATTTGGTGTATCCGCAGCAGCAGGTGTTGTTGTAGCAGCAGCAGGTGCAGCAGAAGCAGCAGAAGAGAAAGATGAGTTTGACGTAGAGCTGACAGAAGTTGGTCCTAACAAAGTTAAAGTTATCAAAGTTGTTCGTGAAGCAACAGGTCTGGGACTGAAAGAAGCTAAAGAAGTAGTAGACGGTGCTCCGAAAGTAATCAAAGAAGCAGCTGCAAAAGCAGAAGCTGAAGAAATCAAAACAAAACTGGAAGCTGAAGGCGCTAAAGTAACTCTGAAATAATCAGATTACAGCATTTAGTTGAAAGATGGAGAACCCGGAAGAGCTACAATGCTCTTCCGGGTTTTTGTAATGAAAAAATAAAAAAGATTAGAAAATTGGGTTGACACTCTTGACAAACTGTGATATTGTAAAAAATGCACTATTATGGCAAGATATGCCTACTAGTCTAATCTTAAAAGCACGAAAAAGGCATGAGCAGTAATAAATCAAATACACAAGGGGTGAAACGGTCAATGGAAAAAAACAGAATACGTCCTATTACAAACGGTAAAAGTATGCGGATGAGCTACCAGAGACAAAAAGAAGTTTTGGAAATGCCCAACTTGATTGAGGTTCAGAAAGATTCCTATAACTGGTTCCTTGAGGAAGGTTTAAAGGAAGTATTTGCTGATATCTCTCCGATCACTGATTACAGTGGCAAGTTGAGCTTGGAATTTGTGGACTTTACTTTGTGCGAGGATGATGTGAAATATTCCATCGAGGAGTGCAAAGAAAGAGACGCAACTTATGCAGCACCTTTAAAAGTAAAGGTGAGATTGTACAATAAGGAAAACGACGAAATTAAAGAGCATGAGATTTTCATGGGAGATTTGCCGTTGATGACAGCAACCGGTACCTTCGTAATTAATGGTGCAGAACGAGTTATTGTCAGTCAGTTAGTACGTTCCCCTGGTATTTACTATGCGATTGCTCATGACAAACTTGGTAAAAGACTGTTTTCTTCTACCGTAATCCCGAACAGAGGAGCATGGCTGGAATATGAAACAGATTCCAATGATGTCTTCTGGGTACGTGTAGACAGAACAAGAAAGGTTCCGATTTCTGTTCTGATTCGTGCTTTGGGAAAAGGAACCAACGCAGAGATCACAGAACTGTTTGGTGAGGAGCCGAAGATTCTGGCAAGCTTTACCAAAGATACAGCAACCTGCTATGAAGAAGGTCTGTTAGAGCTGTATAAAAAAATTCGTCCGGGTGAACCGCTGGCAGTAGACAGCGCAAGAAGCCTGATCACAAGCATGTTCTTTGATCCGAAACGGTATGATCTGGCTAAAGTAGGTAGATATAAATTCAATAAAAAACTGCATCTGAAAAACCGTATCAGCGGTCATGTACTGGCTGAAGACGTAGTGGATACTACCACAGGTGAGATCCTGGCAGAAGCAGGTACAGAAGTAACAAAAGAACTGGCAACTTCTATCCAGAATGCGGCAGTTCCGTTTGTGTGGATTCAGACAGAAGAAAGAAATGTAAAAGTTCTGTCCAACCTGATGGTAGATCTGACCGCACATGTAGACTGTAATCCGGAAGAACTGGGTGTTACAGAGCTGGTATATTACCCTGCACTGGAACAGCTGATGGAAGAATATGAAGATGCTGATGAACTGAAAGAAGCCATCAAACATCATATTCATGATCTGATTCCGAAACACATTACAGAAGAAGATATTTTTGCTTCTATTAACTATAACTTACATCTGGAATATGGTCTGGGAACCGACGATGATATCGACCACTTAGGAAACCGTCGTATCCGTGCGGTCGGAGAATTGCTGCAGAACCAGTACCGTATCGGTATGTCAAGACTGGAGCGTGTTGTTCGTGAAAGAATGACAACACAGGATCCGGAGGGTATTTCTCCACAGTCTCTGATCAACATCAAACCGGTAACCGCTGCTGTAAAAGAATTCTTCGGTTCTTCTCAGCTGTCTCAGTTCATGGATCAGAACAACCCGCTGGGTGAGCTGACTCATAAGAGACGTCTGTCCGCACTGGGACCTGGTGGTCTGTCAAGAGACCGTGCCGGATTCGAGGTTCGAGATGTACACTATTCTCATTACGGAAGAATGTGTCCGGTAGAGACTCCTGAGGGACCTAACATCGGTCTGATCAACTCTCTGGCCTCTTATGCAAGAATTAATGAATACGGATTTGTGGAAGCTCCATATCGTAAGATCGACAAAACAGATCCGAAGAATCCTCGCGTTACAGACGAAGTTGTTTATATGACAGCTGATGAGGAAGATAATTATCATGTAGCACAGGCGAACGAACCTCTGGATGAAGAAGGACATTTCCTTCATAAGAATGTATCCGGTCGTTACCGTGAGGAGACACAGGAATACGAAAGAAGAATGTTCGATTACATGGACGTATCTCCTAAGATGGTATTCTCTGTAGCTACAGCCCTGATCCCGTTCCTGCAGAACGATGATGCGAACCGTGCGCTGATGGGATCCAACATGCAGCGTCAGGCCGTACCGCTGATGATTACAGAAGCTCCTGTAGTCGGAACCGGTATCGAAGCCAAAGCTGCCGTAGACTCCGGTGTTTGTGTGGTTGCCAAGAAGGCAGGTACCATTACCAAGTCTACATCCAAAGAAATTACAATGAAAAACGATGACGGTACCACAGATGTATACCGTCTGACCAAGTTTCTGAGAAGTAACCAGTCCAACTGTTACAATCAGAAACCAATCGTATTCAAGAACGAACATGTAGAAGCAGGTCAGGTAATCGCTGACGGTCCTTCTACTTACAATGGTGAACTTGCTCTTGGTAAGAACCCGCTGATCGGTTTCATGACCTGGGAAGGTTATAACTACGAGGATGCGGTTCTGCTGAGTGAGAGATTGGTACAGGAAGATGTATATACTTCTATTCATATCGAAGAATATGAAGCAGAGTCCAGAGATACCAAGCTGGGACCGGAAGAGATCACAAAAGATGTTCCGGGTGTCGGTGATGATGCTCTGAAAGATCTGGATGAACGTGGTATTATCCGTATCGGTGCTGAGGTCCGTGCGGGAGATATTCTGGTTGGTAAGGTAACTCCGAAGGGAGAGACTGAACTGACAGCTGAGGAACGTCTGTTACGTGCTATTTTCGGTGAGAAAGCAAGAGAAGTACGTGATACTTCCCTGAAGGTACCACATGGTGAATACGGTATTGTTGTGGATGCAAAAGTATTTACAAGAGAAAATGGCGACGAACTGTCACCTGGTGTAAATCAGGCTGTTCGTATCTACATTGCACAGAAGAGAAAGATCTCTATCGGTGATAAGATGGCCGGTCGTCACGGTAACAAGGGTGTTGTTTCCCGTGTTCTGCCTGTAGAAGATATGCCATTCCTGCCGAACGGTCGTCCTCTGGATATCGTGCTGAATCCTCTGGGTGTACCTTCCCGTATGAATATCGGACAGGTCCTGGAGATTCATCTGAGTCTGGCCGCAAAGGCTCTTGGATTCAACATTGCCACTCCTGTATTCGATGGCGCAAGTGAGAACGACATCATGGATACTCTGGAACTGGCAAATGATTATGTAAATCTGTCCTGGGAAGAGTTTTCTGACAAACACAAAGAAGAACTGCTTCCGGAAGTAATGGATTATCTGTATGAAAACAGAGATCACAGAAAACTGTGGAAAGGTGTTCCGATCTCACGAGATGGTAAAGTAAGACTTCGTGACGGTCGTACCGGTGAATATTTCGACAGCCCGGTAACTATCGGTCACATGCATTATCTGAAACTGCATCACCTGGTTGATGATAAGATCCATGCACGTTCTACCGGACCATACTCCCTGGTAACACAGCAGCCTCTGGGTGGTAAAGCTCAGTTCGGTGGCCAGCGTTTCGGAGAGATGGAGGTATGGGCACTGGAAGCATACGGTGCATCTTATACTCTGCAGGAGATCCTGACAGTCAAATCCGATGATGTGATCGGTCGTGTGAAGACATACGAAGCGATCATCAAAGGTGACAATATCCCTGAACCGGGTATTCCGGAGTCTTTCAAGGTATTGCTCAAAGAGCTGCAGTCTCTGGGACTGGATGTAAGAGTCCTGAAAGATGATAATACAGAAGTGGAAATCATGGAAAATATCGACTATGGCGATACTGATCTGCGTTCCATCATCGAGGGTGACAAGCGATACAACCGCGATGAAGAAGAGTCCTACGGAAACTATGGTTTCAGCAAACAGGAATTCGAAGGCGAAGAACTGGTGGATGTAGAAGAAGACGCAGCTGATGAATCAGCTGACGAAGAATTAGATTTCTAAGAGAAAACATTCTCTGATGCGATAGAAAAAGTCCTGTGGCCGCGTAACAGCGGCCGTGGGAATGAATCCTAGAAAGGAGCAACCAAATGGCTGAAACAACCAATAAAGAAGTATATCAACCAATGACGTTCGATGCGATTAAAATTGGTCTGGCATCTCCGGAAAAGATCCGTGAATGGTCTCATGGTGAAGTTAAAAAACCAGAAACCATCAACTACCGTACATTAAAACCGGAAAAAGATGGTCTGTTTTGCGAGAGAATCTTCGGACCAAGCAAAGACTGGGAGTGTCATTGTGGTAAATATAAAAAGATCCGTTATAAAGGGGTTGTCTGCGACCGCTGTGGTGTAGAAGTTACAAAATCAAGCGTTCGTAGAGAGCGTATGGGACATATTGAACTGGCAGCGCCGGTATCTCATATCTGGTACTTCAAGGGAATTCCGTCCCGTATGGGTCTGATCCTGGATCTGTCTCCGAGAACACTGGAGAGAGTTCTGTATTTTGCGAATTATATTGTCCTCGATCCGGGTGATACCAATCTGCAGCTGAAACAGGTGCTGACAGAGAGAGAATACCAGGAAGCAAGAGAACAGTTTGGAGACACCTTCCGTGTAGGTATGGGCGCAGAATCTATCAAAGAGCTGCTGCAATCCATAGACCTGGAAGCAGAATCCGTAGAACTGAAAGCCGGACTGAAAGATGCAACCGGACAGAAACGTGCCCGTATCATCAAACGTCTGGAAGTTGTAGAAGCATTCCGGGAATCCGGTAACAGACCGGAGTGGATGATCATGGATGTTGTACCGGTTATTCCGCCGGATCTGCGTCCTATGGTACAGCTGGACGGTGGACGTTTTGCTACATCTGACCTGAATGATCTGTACCGTCGTATCATCAACCGTAACAACCGTCTGAAAAGACTGCTGGAGCTGGGAGCCCCGGATATTATCGTAAGAAATGAAAAACGTATGCTGCAGGAAGCTGTAGATGCGCTGATCGATAACGGTCGCCGTGGCCGTCCGGTAACCGGACCTGGTAACAGAGCTCTGAAATCTCTGTCCGATATGCTGAAAGGTAAATCCGGACGTTTCCGTCAGAACCTGCT
>ERZ1673722.130-NODE-130-length-104873-cov-25.126018_pt1 | contig 104873 bp, 90 predicted proteins | sample MGYA00580222_ERZ1673722 | MGnify/ENA primary metagenome ERZ1673722 (study PRJEB41218, sample SAMN15661750) | gut metagenome | host: Homo sapiens | place: Canada: London | collected 2015-08-20/2019-03-30 | study: EMG produced TPA metagenomics assembly of... | reverse complement strand
AGGCCTGCAAAAGATCCACTGCCTCCTCACCGCGAATCTCACCCACGATGATTCTGTTGGGTGCCATACGAAGGGCTGTACGGATCAGATCCCGGATCGTAATAGCCCGGTTTCCTTCCATATTGGCAGGCTTTGCTTCCAGACGAACCAGATTTTCTACACCCTGGATCTGCAGTTCTGCCGAATCTTCAATTGTGATAATTCGTTCTTCATGGGGAATCGCGTTGGATAACGCATTCAGAAATGTCGTTTTACCGGAGGAAGTCCCTCCGCCGATCAGGATCGAATACCCTGCTTTTACCATCTGTTCCAGAAATGTTGCCGCCTCTCTTGTGATACTTTCTTTCGCGATCAGATCTTCCATCGTGATCGCATGCTCCGGAAAACGTCGAATCGTCAGAATCGGTCCGTCCAGCGCCACCGGATAAATCACTGCATTCACACGGGATCCGTTTTCCAGCCTGGCATCTACAATAGGGGAATTTTCATTGATCACACGGTTACATTTTCCGGCAATCTGCTGTACCACATCCTCCAGTTTTTCCTTTGACACAAATGACTTTTCCCATCTGCTCTTTTTCCCTTCCCGCTCCACGAAAATATTCTGATAGCCATTTACCATAATCTCCGTCACCCGGTCATCGTCCAGAAGTTCCTGCAGGATATCCAGCTTTCGCACCGAATAGAACAACTCTCTTCGGGTCTCCTCTCTCTGTTTCACCGTCAGGCGGTTCTCTCTTGCCGTCTCCGATACAAGAAGATCGATCCTTTCCAGAATTTCTTCATCCGACCATTCTGCGCCCTGCCGTAGCTGCTCCATCAGCTTTACCCGTATACGGATAAATTGTTCCTGCTTCATTACCCGTCCTCCCGCTCTGTCCGAAGCATTTCTCTCACGTAATCACCCAGTTCACTCCATACCAGATCATCCATATATCCGATCCCGGTTTTGGAGCTGCGATGATAGGGAAGTTTAATCTTTCGGATCCGATCCAGCACCATCTGTTTTTCCCAGACCTGCAGTGTGTGCTCAAATTGATGAATCTTCGCCTGTGAAACCGGATCTGCCCGGATCGGCATATAGATTCTGGTACACTGTTCCAGTACTTTATAAAGCTGACTGACACTGTCACTGAGATCCAGAATGACCACATCATAATTACTGTAATCAATGATCTGCTGCAGAAGACTGATCCACTCCTGTGCCGTGGTACTCTGGATATCCTCCATGGAAAGTACCGGCGGCAGATAATCCAGATTGTTGACACTCTGTACAATAGATCCCATCTTCGTGATCAGCTGTTCCGATCCCAGACGCTGATAGTACAGCAGATCGCCAAGTGTCTGATCGAAGCTGCGTTCCAGAAGATATTCAAAACCGGAACAGGCTTCCAGGTTCAGATACAGGCAGCCTCTTTTCTTTGCCAGAATCTGCCCCAGTGTCAGTGCAAATGTTGTCTTCATCGTTCTGCCGACCGGTGAATACACTCCGATCACTTCCATTTTTTTCTTCTCCAGCTTCAGCGTCTGCGCTGTTGTTCCAACGCCCTCCCCATAGTGTTCCAACGCTTCCCGGATCACCTGATTAGAAGACTGATATTTGTAAATTGACGGATACTCTTCATACCCCTTTGACACCACTCCATCCGATAAGATCAGAATCTGCCCGATCTTCGCCTCACGGATCTCACTGTTCATCGCCTTTTCGGAAATCAAAAGCAGCTCTACCGGATGCTCCTTTACATATTCCCGAAACCCTGCGGCACTGGTGAATACCCGCACTTCAAAAGGGATATTTTTCTTTTTGCTCAGATACTCCATAAAATGATAGGCGTAATCCACATCCAGATCACACACTGCAAAAATATTGCGTTCGCTCATCCTTATCCTCCTAGATACAACAGCAGCACGCTGCCTAAAATTGGTATTGTAAAATGAATATTTTCCGGTCTTTTCCCCGGCACCAGATACGGTGGAAGTGATCGTTCAACATATGCCCGCTGAAGATACTGAAAGAAATATAAGAACCGCTGCCGCCAGTCACAGCGAAAAAAAAGAAGAAAAAGGGATTCTATGGCACCCAGAAGAAATGCCGTCACGATGCAGAACAATATTTTCCGGGGTCCCAGTACGCTGCCGAGTACCGCCAGCACCTTGATATCTCCGGTTCCGATCATCTTCCCCAGAAACAAAGGAAAGAAAAGAAAAAGAACCAGAAATATTCCTCCCCAGAAGCGAATGACCGCACTGCCAAGCCCCTGTATCACCTCTCCGGACAGATGCTCCGCCATACTGATCTGAAGCCCGGCTATAATCCACAGATTGGGAACTTTCTCCCACTTACAGTCGAAAAACACTGCTCCCATGGTAAATACAATGCAAAAAAGCATAGAAAAACTCATAGTAGTCTCCACTTGTCTATATTTTGTTAAACTTATATTTTGGAAATCTGCAGCTGAACCGCTGCATCTGGATTTGTTATGGGCTCATTATATCCACACTCTTTGGATTTGTCCAGTGTATTTTTCTGATTTTCTTCTTTTTGTCAAAAGTTGCTAAAATTGACGGGAAAATTTCAGTGGATATTGCCCTGAAGAAAAAAAATGTGTATAATCCTGTTGAGGTGATGAACATGAGCAAAGAAGTAAAAACAAATGCCATGCGTATGCTGGACAAACACCATATCCGGTACGACATGATTCAATATGAATGTGATGAATTTATCGACGGTCTTCATACCGCAGAAAAAACAGGTGCACCTGTAGAGCAGTCTTTCAAGACACTGGTGGCACAGGGAAAGAGCAAGCAATATTATGTTTTTGTGGTTCCCATCGCTGAGGAAGTTCAGTTAAAACAGGCTGCCAAAGTAGCCGGCGAAAAGTCTGTGGAACTGATTCCGGTAAAAGAAATCACAAAGATCACCGGCTATGTCCGGGGCGGCTGCAGTCCGCTGGGAATGAAGAAACTCTTCCCTACCTTCATCCATAACAGTGCGGAAAACTTCGATAAAATCTATGTCAGCGGCGGCCGAATCGGTACTACCATCTGCCTGGATCCAAAAGAACTGGCGGAAGTAACCCGGGCACAGTTTGCGGATATTATTGTCCACGAAGCCTGAGATAGTCTCTGCATAATATACCACACAATAAAATGCCTGAACGCTTGATTTACACCAGACGTTCAGGCATTTTTATTGCACTGCATATCAATAACCGGTCCGGTGGACCAGTTTTGATTCTTCACTTATTCTTTATGATCAGCCAAATTCATATCCCGGAACGTTATTGTTCACATAGGAATTTCCTTCCAGAACATCCATGCCGCTCACCTGCATCTCTACAACCTTCGGCAGAGCATTCCAGTTATCCGGGAATGTAAATACAAGGTTTGTCCCGTCTTTTTCGGATACAGCCTTTGTTCCATCTTCCACAAACGTAGCCGTTCTGGTATCCAGAATCATCTGTTTGTTACCGTCTGTCAACTGATATACGGCAAAATCAAAGGTCTGATCTGTAATATTTGACACTTCGATCTGACAATAAGAATCGCTCTCTCCACCCTCTGCAGTTGCCTCATAGATATTCATGTCATAATATGTTCCTTCATACACCTGATACTGTGCATTCACCGGTGTCACATCCTGCGCTGTATCATTTTTCTGTGCTTCCTCATCTTCAGGAGTCTCTGTCACGGTCGGATCCTGTACTTCCTCTGTTTGCTCCTGAGACTCCTCAGGTGTGATCGTATCTGTATTTTCCTCTTCCTGTGTGGTATCTTCTTCCGCTTCCGGGGTATCCTCCTGTACAGTCGCAGCATCTTCCTGCTCTACCTCTGTAGATGCTTTGGAACCACATGCAGCAAATGTCATGCTCATCGCAAGCAGACATGCAAACCATATTCTTTTTCTCATAAATCTGTGTCCTCCTCTCTATGATAAAAGATGTTTTTTATGTGCGTTCTTTTTTTCATTATCCCACAAAACCGTCCATATGGAAAGTATATTTTGTAAAATCCTTATTCTGCACATAATTGTTTTTATTTTTCCCGTTATTATAAGGCAAAATCCGGGCAGCAGATCCATTCCCCCTGGATCTGCTGCCCGGACTTTCCGGCGCCGGAGTTTCTCCCCTCTCCTTTGCCGTCTAATACTTTTGTATGCTCTTACTCATCATGGTCTTTTTACAATTTTTAACCCTTATTTATACTTGCTCCTTTTGATTTTTCAAACGCTTTCAAATGCTGTCAGCCGAATTCATGTCCCGGGACAGTATTGTTCACATACATACAGCCGCCCATATCCTTTAAACCGGACACCTGCATACATACAACATCCGGAAGTGCTCCTCGGTCATCCGGGAATGTGAATACCAGATGATATCCATTTCCATTATATTCCGCCTGTGTTCCATCTCCCGTAAATACTGCTGTATGTGTTTTAAACTTCAGGCTGCGATTTTGTCCGTCTACATCATAAATTGTGAAATCAAACGATGTGTCTGTTGCATTTGAAACATTAATTTCACAATATGGTCTTACCTGACTGTCATCCATGGACCAGGTATAAATCACCTCGTCAAAATATACTCCATCATACATCTTATATTTTGTCTGAACTCCAGTAGGCTGCGTATCCTCTGTACTTTCCGATACGGTCTGTGTATCCTTCCCGGCAGATGAAGCCGTATTGTTATTTGTCGAACCGCTGTTGTCCGTTGCTGTATTTCCTTCGCCGGAAGTATTGCTGCTACCCGATGCTGTATTACTCTCTGTCGCCTTGTTACTTTCCTTCGTTGCATTGCTACTTGTTGAAGAACTGTCTGTAGCTTCCTGTGATTCCTCTGCGCTTTGTGTCGCATCCTCTGCTGACTCTTCCGGTTCCAGTGTATCCTCCTTCGTCGGCGCTTCCGATACCGCCGGATCCTCGATCACACTGGTCGCCGTCTTTTGTCCACAGCCGCCCATGATCATACTTGCCATCACAATCGCTACGATCACATTTTTTTTCTTCATAGACTCCTCCATTTCCGCCATACTCTCCTTATGGCCAACCACATTGTCCAGCAGGTTCAACCCCTCCGTATCTACCGGTTTTCTCTCCCCTGCTCCGGCGCTTTACCCGCCTTCCTTCTGAATAATTTGCATATCAAAGTATTTAAGCGGATTATAGTTCCCGTTCTTTTCAAAGTCAATAGACTTTCAAAAACGTAACTGAAACTTAAATATTCTGTATTGCAAACTAACATTTCTTATCAAATTGTAGCATCTTCTGTTATAACTCGTAACAATTCGACATAAAATGCAATCTAAATGCAACAATTAGATCAGGAGCCTGATGATAATATATCTTTGTCCCATATCAGAAAATAAACTGTATTTTTTTATATTATAATATCCACCTGGAAAACCGAATGATCCGTCCGCACTTCCATAACGCCACCATAAGCATCTACGATCCTGGTTACAGATTGCAGTCCTATTCCATGATTTTTCGTGTCACTTTTTGTGCTGATGAAATTTCCGCCTGTGTCTTTCTTTATCTTTCCGGTATAGTAATTCTTAACCGTTATTTTCAGTTTGTTCTTGACATATACTATTCGTACATCTATTTCCTTGTTTTCACTGTTTTCCGCCGCTTCTATGGCATTATCCAGCAGATTTCCCAGTATTACACAGAGATCTGAATTTTCATATGGGAGATTGATCGGTGTCTGTTCTTCTAAAATAAGACTAAGACCTTTACTTTTTGCAATCATATTTTTATAATTAAGCATCGAATCTATAGAGAAATTTCCACTTTTCGAAAACTCATCTGTCTTTTTTGTTGTCTTTCCTATGAATTTTTCCAGGTATTTTTCTGCTTCTTCCGGATTTGCTTTTAATAAATTTTGCAAATAAATCATATTGTTTTTCATATCATGTTTTGTTTTTCTCACTTCATCCATAACTTTTTGCTTCTCATGGATTTGTCTGTCATAAATTTCAAGCTGATTCATAGCTTCTTGCTTCATACGCTTCATCTGGTTTTGTTCCTGATACATGACATACACTTTGAACATAACGATATCAAAAAGTAATAGTACAAATACAAAAACAGCTGCCCATGCCCTGATCATAGAATCTGCTCGTATTTCTATTAATTCTATAGTAGCAGCCAGAAAAACAGCATTGGCTATTACAGATCCTGATAAAATAATTCCATATATTTTTCTCTGAGATTTTTCCACCTTTCCTTTATAAAGTAATGCTAAAACTCGAACAATCATCCAAAATATAATCTTAGCAATCAATGCATATATTCTGATATTTCCGTTAATACTTCCTGTAATCATTATTACCGCTATCGCAATCAATCCTTCTGCTATTCCACTCAACGATATCGCCACAAAAGTCATCATTGCATTTATCGCAAAACTACTTTGATAAGAAACCCAGCAAACAATACTTAAAGCTATTACATTTCCAACAAAATTTCCTACGTATCCATTTAATATATTCATGATTGTCATGTGATATATAAAATAAAACAACCACATAGCCACATAGTTCCGTTTCGTTGTTTTCTTTTTTAAAAAAGTAGAAAAGAAATCTTCCATCGTAATTGTTATTGCCGAAGCTGCCATAGCATCCCATAATACTTTATTCATCGCAATATTCCTCTACACCGTATATCTTTCTTAAACCTTCCATGTAACCAAAGAATTTTATAATTCTATCACTCAAAAGCAACTTAAATCACATCAAAATATCCACCTGATAAACCGAATGCTCCGTCAGCACTTCGATATATCCATCGTAAGAATTTACAGTTTGAATTACGGATTTTAATCCTATCCCATGATTTTTCGTATCGCCTTTTGTGCTGATAAAATTTCCATTCGTGTCTTTCTTTATCTTTCCGGTATAATAATTCTTAACTGTTATTTTCAGCTTGTTTTTGACATATACTATTCGTACATCTATTTCTTTGTTTTCACTGTTTTCCGCCGCTTCTATAGCATTATCCAGCAAATTTCCCAGTATAGAACATATATCCGATGATTTATAAGGTAACGTTATCGGGATACTCTGTTCTAATCTGATCTTTACGTTTTTCTTTTTTGCAATGGAGTTCTTATAATTAAGCAACGCATCTACCGGAAAGTTCCCACTTTTTGAAATTTCATCTTTGCCTTCCATTACATCCCCCATATACTCTCTCAGGTATTTTTCTGCTTCTTGTGGATTTAGGCGTAATAATTCCTGCAAATAAATCATATTATTTTTTATATCGTGTTTTGTCCGTCTGACTTCCTCCATATCTTTCCTTTTTTTATTCATCTGTTCATCATATATTTCCAATTGATGCTCATACTCTATTTTTTTCTGCTCGGTTCTTTTATGTTCCTGATATAAGATATACAATTTAAATACAATAATATCTAAAAACAATATCACAAAAACTAATAACAATATCCCACTTCTGATATCCCCATCAACACTTCTTTCAGAAATTTTAAGAAGCAAAATAACCCATATGATATTAATGCCTGCTGCGATTGTCAGGATTAACGCATAAAAATTTTTATCGGTAACCTCTACTTTTCCTTTAGACAAAAACGATAATATTCTTACACAGATCCAGAAAATTATTTTGCTCATCATTGCATACAGTTTCATATCTCCATCAATATTTCCTTTGAGCAGAATTAACAATGCTGCAATTACAGCCTCTGATATTGCTCCAAGAGAGATATCTACAATGATCATCATAATTCGTGTTTTTATATTTTCCTGATAAGCCAGCCAGCAGATTACACTTAATGCCACAAAATTAAGCAGAAAATTTCCCAAGTAACCCTTTGTATTTTTTAACACGATAAAGTGAAACAAAAAAAAGCTAAACCATATCGATATGTATTTCATCCGATCATTTTTTTTCGTTAAAAAGGTATTAAAAAAATCCTCCATTGTAATCGCAGTTGATACGTCTGCTACAATATCCACTAAAACATTATACATTTCCCTTTTCCTCTTTAGTCGCTATTTGTCTCTTATTAATTTTCAAATTAGAAAGAAGTGTTTTAATCTCAAAAACTTCTCCACAAAATCAACAGACAAATCACTACTTAATCGTTCCCACCAATGCTTTAATTCTCAATATTTTACATTAAAATATTCACCTGAAAAATCGAACGCTCCGTCAACACTTCCATAACTCCACCATAAGCCTCTACGATCCGGGTTACAGATTGTAGTCCTATTCCATGATTTTTCGTGTCACTTTTTGTGCTGATGAAATTCCCGCCCGTGTCTTTCTTTATCTTTCCGGTATAGTAATTCTTAACCGTTATTTTCAGTTTGTTCTTGACATATACTATTCGTACATCTATTTCCTTGTTTTCACTGTTTTCCGCCGCTTCTATGGCATTATCCAGCAGATTTCCCAGTATTACACAGAGATCTGAATTTTCATATGGGAGATTGATCGGTGTCTGTTCTTCTAAAATAAGACTAAGACCTTTACTTTTTGCAATCATATTTTTATAATTAAGCATCGAATCTATAGAGAAATTTCCACTTTTCGAAAACTCATCTGTCTTTTTTGTTGTCTTTCCTATGAATTTTTCCAGGTATTTTTCTGCTTCTTCCGGATCTGCTTTTAATAAATTTTGCAAATAAATCATATTATTTTTCATGTCATGTTTTACTCTTCGGACTTCATCTATAACCATTTGTTTTTCACTCAAATGCTTATCATACATAATCAATTGATTAGCATACTCCTGTTTCACCCGCCTCATCTCACTTTGTTCTTGGTACATCACGTACAGCTTAAAAGCGCTTATATCGGATATTAATAATACGAACGCTATGAATATAAACAATGTTTGCAGCATCCCACCAGATGTCTCTTCTGTTACTTTTAAAATGCCTAGTAATGAGCTACTATTTGTAACTACCGCAACCGTTAAAAATATCCCATATGATTTTTTACGAACCGTCTCTATTTTTCCTTTATACAGAATTGATAAAATGCGAATTATACACCAAAATATGATTTTTGATATTATGGAATATAACATTGTATTCCCGTTTATGTTCCCTTTTATTATTATTAAGATCGCTGCTACAATTCCTTCCGATATTGCACTCAATGATATTGCTAAAAAAATCATCATTTCCTTTATTGCAAAAATTTCCTGATACGCAAACCAACAAATAATACTTAAGGCAATTAGATTTCCTAATATATTTTCTAAATATCCATCCATTTTTTTCATAACAGTCATATGGAAGAAAAAAAAGAACAACCATATACTTACATACTTCCATTTTTCAATTTTCTTCCTTAAAAATGTAGAAAAAAAATCCTCCATCGTAATAACTAGTGTCGAGACAGCAATAATATCCCACATATCTATATTTCTATCCTCCCCTTTTTGTTCATAATCTTCGCCTTTCAGCGGTCTATATAATCACACATATTTCAAAAATCTGGTCCTCCGTATGAATTTCCATAACACCTTCATACTTCTCCACCACTTTCCGCACCGATTTCAACCCGATTCCGTGATTCTCACGATCCTTCTTTTCTGATATGTAATTCCCTACGCGATCTTTTTTGAGATCACCTGTGTATGGGTTTCGAACTTTGATAAGCAGCTTTTCTTTCCGGTACATCAGACTCACAAAGATATCTTTTTCGACTTCAAGTTTCTCCGTTGCTTCAATCGCATTATCCAGCAGATTGCCCAGAATGCTACTCAGATCTGTAGATTCATACGGCAGTTCCGCCGGTATCTGGCTTTCCAGGTGGATGGTGATTCCTTTTTCTCTGGCTGTCATATTTTTATAGTTAATCAGTGCATCCACTGCCAGATTTTCACTTTTTGAGATTTCATCCGTAGCTTCATTTTGCCCAATGTATTCATCTAAAAATTCCCTGGCTTTTTCCGCGTCTGTATTTAACAGTTCTTTCAGATAAATCATGTTATTTTTCATATCATGTTTCATTTTTCGAAATTCTCTTTCCTTACCTCTTTTTTCATCAGCCTGTCTGTCATATGCTTCCAGTTGATATGCATATTCCTGTCGTTGCACTTCTATTTTTTTCTTCTCCTGATACATTGTATACAATTTGAAGAACACAATATCTGATACCAATATTAAAAAAGTAAAAATCAATAAGCTACTTCTAATTACCTCATCTGTACTTCTTAAGGCAATATTATAAATCACCATCATGCAAAGCATATTACTGCCCGTTGCAATCGTCAGTAACCATACATATCTTTTTCGTTGTACCTGTTCAATTCTTTCCTTTTTCATCAGGCATAAAATTCGTACACATAACCAGAATATTATTTTAGCAGTCAACCCATACAGCCGAATATTTCCTTCCGTATTACCTTTTACTATAAAGAGCACCACAGCAATAACACCTTCCGATATTACTCCAAGCGACATCCCCAGCATAATCATTGCAGATCGAATCAAAAACTTCTCTCGATATGCAATCCAGCATACAACACTCAATGAGAAAAAATTTCCAATTAGATTTCCTGTACTCGTTTGTATTCGTTTCATCACTATATAATGAAATAAAAAAAATCCACACCATGCTACTACATTCCATTTATGATTTTCTCTTTTCTTAAAAAAAGAAGAGAAAAAATCTTCCATGGTGAAAACCATCGCAAGCACTACTATAACGCTCCAAATTACGGAACTCATTCCATCATCCCCATAAACTTCTTTAATGCCTCATTCTTATATTCCCCGCTCACCGGAAGTTTTTCTCCTGTCAGGAGTTCTGTCTCGGTGGAGCTGAGGGATTTGATGTAGTAATAGTTCACCACATAGGAACAGTGTACACGGATAAACATATTTCCGGTATGGCTGATTTCTTCCAGGAGATCCTTCATTTTTTTATAAAAACGATATTCTTCTCCGTTTCTTCCAAACAGATGAATGACTCTTCTTCTGCTCTCCATATAAACGATATCGCGGTAGGGAATCTGGTACAATCGTTTGTTGAATTCAAAGTGCAGGCGATCCTCGAGGCTTGTCAGTTTCGTATATGCAACCCGGAAATATTCATCGAATTTTTCCGGATCTATCGGTTTGTGGAGGAAGCGCAGTGGTTCGACTTCAAACAACTGTTCGTAATAGCTGTCATAACTGGATATAAAGATCAGAATGGCATATGGATCGCGCTCCCGGATCTTTCTTGCCACGGTAATCCCATCCATATTTTTCATCTCGATATCCAGATAGACTACATCATAGGAGCCGTTTTGCTCGATTGCTTTCCATAGTGTCTCACCATCAAAAAATATATCTGTTTCAAAAGAAATACCCGTTTTTTCACGGATTTTCTGTAATTGGCTGTCGATTTCTCCTGTCAAAAGCCTGTCGTCATCACATACAGCTATTTTCATTCCTTTTTCCTCCGTTTGGTCATATATTTTATAGTAACACATGCCTACGGACAATTCTATATTTTTTCTATATATATCTTTGTTACCTGTAACATAAAACAGTCCCACCGGAAAGTCATGATTCCTTCCGGCAGGGCTGCCTGTTCTCTTTTTCTCTATCTCATAATCTTTTTCCTTTTCTCTCCCACAACCCGTTCCACTCGCTCCTTATAGATCCGGCTCACCGGTATGCGGGTTCCGTCCATCAGGCCGGCTTCCTGATTCCAGAACCAGGACAGGTAGCGGCTGTTGACCAGATAATCTCTGTGAACTCTGATAAATCTCTCCTGGATCCCGGTAAGCTCCTGCTCCATATCTGTCATTGTAACAGGGATCCTGTATGATTTTTTCATGGTATCAATGACCACGGAACTGCCACTTTTTCGAATATATTTGATATCACGATACAGAATACGTCCTTTCTCCTCCTGTACGGTAAAAGAAAGATAGCGATGCCCCGGTCCCAGATGGCTGAGCGCGCGGTAGAGTTCTTTTCGGAATTCGTCTTTCTGCAATGGCAGATGAAGATGCGATATCGGTGCGATGTTCTGTGTCTGGTCCGGTGTCAGCCGGTTCCAGCCCAGAAGGAAGAATATGGTTTCCCTGTCTGTCGTACGGATACTGGAAGCTAAGGTATAGCTGTCAATATCCCACAGTTTTCTCCCAAGACAAATGATATCATAGTATTCCCGGCGCAGAATCTTTTTCGCCAGTGGATAGCAGTTTTTCATTACTTCCACTTCTATCTCAACATTTCCGCTTATCTCAAAACCTGCCGCATATTCCCGGATCTGCTTCCCGATATGAGGATCCTGCGTGCAGACTGCTATTTTTATGTATGCCACATTTCTTTTCATCCACTGTTCGCCTCTGTTGTTAGAGTATTTCTTTGATTATATCTGATTTTGTGGATCAACTTTGAAATATGACATTTTTTATAGTCTATTTGTAACAAGATAGGACAAAATAACCCGGCAGCTTACGAATATTTCTGTCCGCAAGCTGCCGGGTTCTGGTTTATACAATATTCTTTTTGTTCGTCGCACTCAGTCTGGTCATCGCACGGGCGAGGGATGCTTTGGACATGTAGTATTCCTGCATGCTCTGCTTCTGACGAAGCTGCTCCTCGGCTCTTGCTTTCGCTTCTTCCGCACGCTTCCGGTCGATGTCTTCCGGGCGTTCTGCGGTGTCTACCAGAATGGTCAGACGGTTATTGATCATCTCTGCAAAGCCCAGACCTACGATCGCCTCATGCCAGTTTCCTTCCTCATCGCGGAAACGAAGTTCGCCCTCTCTGATGGAAATGATACTGTCTGCATGATGGGCCAGTACGGTACGTTCACCATCATCACCCGGGAGAGTCACTGCTTCTACCCTTCCCTGGTAAAATACATGGTCACTGGCAAGAACTCGCATATAAAATCCACTCATGCCGGTACCTCCTTATCTTAAGCCTCCTGTGACTTTGCTTTCTCGATAACATCATCGATGGTTCCTACATTAAAGAATGCCCATTCCGGATATTCATCCATCTCACCGTCAACGATTGCTTTGAAACCGCGGATGGTCTCAGCCAGCGGCACGTATTTTCCGGGAACACCGGTAAAGGTTTCTGCTACGTGGAACGGCTGGGACAGGAAACGCTGGATCTTTCTTGCACGGAATACGGTCAGTTTATCGTCTTCTGACAGTTCTTCCATACCAAGGATCGCGATGATATCCTGCAGTTCTTTGTATTTTTGCAGGATTTCCTGTACTTTACGTGCAACACGGTAGTGTTCTTCTCCTACCACATCCGCTTCCAGAATACGGGAAGAAGATTCCAGCGGATCTACTGCCGGATAGATACCCTGTTCTACGATCTTACGGGAAAGTACCGTAGTGGCATCCAGATGGGCGAAGGTAGTCGCCGGAGCCGGGTCTGTCAGGTCATCGGCAGGCACATAAACAGCCTGTACGGAAGTTACGGAACCGTTCTTTGTGGAAGCGATTCTCTCCTGCAGTTCACCCATTTCATTGGCCAGAGTCGGCTGGTAACCTACTGCGGAAGGCATACGACCAAGCAGTGCGGATACCTCGGAACCTGCCTGTACAAAACGGAAAATGTTATCAATAAACAGAAGCACGTTCTGATGTTCTTCATCACGGAAATATTCTGCCATGGTCAGACCCGTCTCTGCTACACGCATACGGGATCCCGGTGGCTCGTTCATCTGTCCGAATACCAGAGCGGTTTTCTCCAGTACACCGGATGCTTTCATCTCACTCCACAGGTCATTACCTTCACGGGAACGTTCTCCTACACCGGTGAAGATGGAATATCCACCGTGTTCTGTTGCGATGTTACGGATCAGTTCCTGGATCAGTACGGTTTTACCTACACCGGCACCACCGAACAGACCGATCTTACCACCTTTGGCATAGGGTGCCAGAAGGTCGATTACTTTGATACCTGTCTCCAGGATCTCTACAACCGGGCTCTGTTCCTCAAAGGTCGGGGGATCTCTGTGGATTACCCAGTGCTGTTCTTTCTCCAGGCTTTCTCCACCATCGATGGTGTCACCCAGTACATTGAACAGGCGACCCAGTGTCTTTTCTCCTACCGGCACCTGAATACCTGCGCCTGTAGCTGTTACTTCCATATCACGGTGAAGTCCTTCACTGGAATTCAGCATAATACAACGAACCATATTGTTTCCGATGTGCTGTGCTACTTCCATGACACACTTTTTCCCACCGTTGTCAACTTCCAGAGCATCCTTGATGGACGGGAGAGTCTGTCCTTCGAAAAGGACGTCTACTACAGGTCCCATGACCTGTACGATTTTTCCTGTCTGCATATGGATTCGCTCCTCCTCTCTTATCTCTCTATATATTTTTGCCTCTATTTGTGTTTGTTTTTCTGTGCTTTCGCACCTGCGATAACCTCGGTAATCTCCTGGGTGATCGCTGCCTGTCTTGCCCGGTTATACTGAATCGATAAGGCTTTCAGCATCTCGCTGGCATTCCGGTTCGAGGCATCCATGGCTGTCATACGGGCGTTCTGCTCGCTGCAGTAGGATTCTACCAGACAGCCGTATATCGTTCCCACTACATAGTTCGGAATGATGGTATTTAACACTTCATCTGCGGACGGTACCAGCATGATCTCCTCATGATGTACATCCGCCGGAATTCCCATTTTCAGTTCGGTATGGAACGAAGCTTTCTTTAACGGAAGCAGCTGAAGAGTCTGTGTCTCATTGGTCACAGCATTTTCCATGTTGGTGTAGATCACATGGATCTCATCCAGTTTTCCTTCCAGATATTCCTCTACCATACGCAGCCCGATCATACGGGCACGGTGCATGGAAGGCTTCTGAACCGTAAAGTGGAAATCCATATCCACAGACACGTCCGGCAGTGTTTTCTTTGAAAAATACTGCCGACCCAGTTCTCCAAGAACAAACAGACTGTGTTTTCCTTCCCACTGCAGCTGCTCTTCTGCCATCTTGATCACGTTATGGTTATAAGCACCTGCCAGTCCTTTGTCTGCTGTTACGATGATGTGACCGATCTTCCGGTCTTTTTTCGGAATCTCCGGTCTCTCATCGAAGAAAGCATGCTCAATATCCGGCACATGACGCAGGATACGGCGGATCGCAGACTGCATCTCAAAGAAATAGGGCTCTGTATCTGACAGCGCTTTCTTTGCTTTCTTCATCTTGGATGATGAGATCATGTACATCGCATTGGTGATCTTCATGGTGTCCTGGATACTCTTGATCCGGTCCTGTATCTCTTTTACATTTGCCATATTAACACCTGCTCTTCTTGAATTCCTCTGCCACTTCTACGATCTTTTCTGTCAGTTCATCGTTGAGAACTTTTTTATCATTCAGTTCATCGATGATCTCTTTATGCATATCTGCAAAATACTGCAGCATATCCATCTGGAATGCTTTCAGTTTGCTTACTTCCACATCTACCAGAACTTTATGTGTTGCAGCTACCAGAGTGATAACCTGCTGTGGCATGGAAAGCGGATTACATAATGGCTGTTTTAACAGTTCCATCAGACATTTTCCATACTGTAACTGCGCTTTGGTTGTCTCATCCAGATCGGAACTGAACTGGGTAAATACTTCCATCTCACGGTACTGGGCCAGGTCGATACGGATACTTCCTGCTGCTTTCTTCATGGCTTTTGTCTGTGCCGCACCACCTACACGGGATACGGAAAGGCCAACGTTTACAGCCGGACGCATACCGGAGAAGAACAGATCACTTTCCAGGAAGATCTGACCGTCAGTGATGGAAATAACGTTTGTCGGGATATAGGCCGACAGGTCACCCGCCTGTGTCTCGATGATCGGCAGTGCTGTGATAGATCCGCCGCCTTCTTCATCGCTCAGCCGGCTGGAACGTTCCAGCAGTCTGGAATGCAGATAGAATACGTCACCCGGATAAGCTTCACGTCCCGGAGAACGCTCCAGCAACAGGGACAGGGCACGGTATGCAACCGCATGTTTGGACAGATCATCGTATACGATCAGTACGTCTTTTCCTTTGTGCATAAAATATTCTGCCATAGCGGTTCCCGAATAAGGTGCAATGTACTGTAACGGTGCACAGTCACTGGCTGTAGCAGAAACGATGATGGTGTAATCCATAGCATCATGTTTGGTCAGTGTATTTACCAGTTTTGCAATCGTAGATGCTTTCTGACCGATGGCAACGTAGACGCAGATTACGTCTTTGCCTTTCTGGTTTAAGATGGTATCGGTTGCGATCGCTGTCTTACCGGTCTGACGGTCACCGATGATCAACTCACGCTGTCCACGTCCGATCGGGAACATGGAGTCGATAGACAAGATACCGGTCTCCATAGGAACACTGACAGATTTTCTCTCAATAATACCAGGTGCTTCTCTTTCTACCGGATAGTAGTCGTCTTCTTCTACAGCTCCCTTTCCGTCGATCGGCTCGCCCAGCGCGTTGATAACTCTACCGACAAATCCTTCACCGACCGGGATTCCGGCTTTCTTTTTCGTACGTACCACACGGGTACCTTCTTTGATTCCTGTATCTTTACCGAACAGGATACATCCGATGGTATCCTGACGGATATCCTGAACCATTCCTTTTTCGCCGTTTTCAAAAGTTACGATCTCGCCGTACATCGCATGATCGATTCCATAGATCGTTGCGATTCCGTCACCGACACTGATAACCTTACCGGTTTCCTGTTCCTGACACATGGCATCGTAATTTTCGATTTTCTCTTTCAGAATGGAAATAATTTCTTCTGAGCTGATTGTGCTCATTTCTTTCACCTCCGGATCAATCGTTGTTGCAGCTGACGGACTCTGCCGCGCAGACTCCAGTCAAATTCCCGGTCCCCCACACGAAGAACAAATCCTCCGATCAGGTCCGGCTGCTGTTCAACAGTCATTTCCACGCCATTGACGCCATAGGTTCTCCTGACGAACTGTTCCATCTGAGCTTTCTGATTCTCATCCGGCTCATGGACACAGTACAGCGTAGCGGCCACAATTCCCTTTTCCTTTCTCACACAGGCCCTGTAGCTTTCCAGCATGTCATCAATCTGATCACATCTTCGCCGGTCACTGACTGTCTTTAAAAAGTTGTGTAAGCTCTTCGGGAATATTGTTTCTATAATCTCATGCTTTACCTCTTTGGTAAGAGTCGGATCATTGAGAATTTTCACCAGCTGAGGCGCCGCACACAAAGCCGCTTTCATCTGTTCCACATCTTCTGCGGGAACTCTCAGATCATAAAGCACTTTTCCATAACGATCAGCGGTCTGTGTCATTGGCCTCACCTGCTTTTTTCAAAAATTGTTCATACAGCGCACCGTCACTCTGTGGATCAGTACCTTCCTGCAGGATACGGGATACTGCGGTAAGAGCAAGTCCTGCAACTTCGGACTGCATCTCTTTCATTGCTTTTTCCCGATCCAGTTCCACATCCTTTCTGGCCGCTTCTTTTATCTTTTTCGCCTGTTCATCCGCTTCACCCAGAATACGGTCATATTCCACCTGGGCATTTCCTCTGGCTTTCTCAACCAGCTGGAGAGATTCTTCCTTCGCAGATGCAAGGGCTTCTTCATATTTAACCTTCAGTTCCTTCGCCCGGCTCTCCTGGGCTCTGGCACCTTCCAGACCCTGTTTCACCATCTGCTCTCTCTTATCCATGATCGCAGTTACCGGTTTGATCAGGAACTTTTTCAGTAAAAGGTAGAGAATGATGACGTTGATAATGGTCCAAACCAGATTTAAGTCTATCCGTAACACCCTTTACTCACCTGCCTTTCTCGTTTTTCTCATGTTTCGGTAATGGTGATTAGCCAAGGAAGAAGATGATCAGCAGACCGATAACGAAACCGTAAATAGCGGTTGCCTCTGCCAGTGCACAACCAAGAAGAAGGGATTTGCTGATTTTGCTTTCTGCTTCCGGCTGTCTTGCGATTGCATCTACTGCTTTACCTGTTGCCAGACCGATTCCCAGTCCTGCTCCGATACCTGTTAATACTGCTACTGCTGCTCCGATTGCTACTAACATAATGTTTTCTCCTTTTCTCTTTTCCAATTAAGTTTACTCAATAGCTTCTTTGATAAACAGTGCTGTCAGAAAGACAAACACATATGCCTGGATCAGTCCGTCGAAAATATCAAAATAACAGGTCAACGGTACAGGCACCAGTACAGGGGCTACTGCTTCGATCAGTTTCATGACAACGAAGGAACCCAGTACGTTACCGAATAATCGCATACAAAGGGATACCGGTCGGATGAAGATTTCCAGGATGTTGATCGGCAACACCACCGGTGTAGGTTCTGCAAAACTCTTCAGCCACTTTTTTCCGCCTTTTGCATGGATTCCGGCAAATTCAATTAATACAATGCTCATGATTGCCAGAGCTGCTGTTACATTCATGTCTTTCGTTGGTGGTTTAAATCCCAGAATACCAATCAGATTGGCTACGCCAATATAAATGGCCACCGACATCAGATAAGGAATATACATTTTTCCTTTTTCACCAAGAATATCTTTGAAGAAATCCTGTATGACACCGATCACTGTTTCCAGTGCCAGCTGGCGTTTACTGATGTTTTCAGGTTCCACCTGGAGATTGCGTGTAAGTAATATGGAAATTATTACCAGTGCAGCCATAATGATCCAGGTTACAACCACCGACTCTGCGATTTCAATTCCTCCAAACAGGGGGATCGTAAAGGCAGTGTCACAGTTCAGCTCTTCCAGTAATTTACTTGCTAAATCCGTTTCTCTCCCTCCCTTTCCTTAACTTTTAATAAGCAAAACGTAACTGTTCAGTACCCTCGTGGGATATTATCTACTGAATAGTCACTTAAAACTTCTTAATTTATATCCTCTCCATAAATCCGAAGTTTTACAAATTTTACTTCTGAATTTTTCATTTGTCAACATTCCTATTTTTCATGTTTGTTTTTGTCAATTTTTCTCGTATTTTAGCAAAACTGACCATTAGTCGTTTTATTATTCACAAAATCCTGTGTATTTTTTATGCTATTTTTCATTTTTCCAGGTTTTCTTAAAATTTCCCGGCTCGAAACCTGTCTTTTTTTAGATATTTTTTATATCTTTTTTAGTTATTTTTATCATTTTGTGAATTCGTAGATACCGATGCCGGTAGCCAGCGCCAGGTTTAACGAATCGATATGATCGGTATGACGGATCACCACACTTTGGCCTTCATCCGCAAAACTGTCCGGCAGTCCGGTGGCTTCATTTCCGAAGATCAGGGAGTAGGTCTCAGTGGTGTCTCTCTGAAGCTCCTGCAACGGCACAGCTCCCTTTAGCATAAACGGATAAAGGCTTCTGTTACCCGCCTGTTCTTTGTAGGCTTCAAAGCTTGGGAAATAACAGAAATTCAACTGAAACAAAGATCCCATCGAGGCCCGTACTACTTTCGGGTTAAATACATCCACACCCGGCTCTATGATCGCAAGATTTTCGATACCAAAACCGATGCTTGTCCGGATGATCGTTCCCATATTCCCCATATCACTCGGGTTAACAAGAACGATATGATCCGCTGTTGGATCCAGCTGGTTCGTGTATTTTTCAAACACACCGACAGCGAAGATGTTCTCTTTGTCTCTGAGCTTTTCAACCACTTTTGCGGCCCGTTCGATCGGTATATTGTGCCGGTTACACAGATCAGTGATGATCTCCAGTTGAGTCTCACTGTTCATATCCGGGTGAAGCAGGACTTTCAGCACATGTTCCGGCTGATTTTTCAGCAGTTCGATCGTCGGGAAAGCGCCGAAGGTGTAGGAGTGATTCATTTTTTTTGCGTATTTTTTTAACGGTACATCTCGATTCATAAGTTTTCTCCTTTTCTTTGTTTATTCAGAAGGTCTTTTTCGACCTATAGATTTTGAATTTTCGTATCAGACATTAAAAAAGCACCGTCCCCGATGCTCCATGTCATCGAAAACAGTGCTTTAAGTGCGCCTTCAGGGATTCGAACCCTGGACAAATAGATTAAGAGTCTACTGCTCTACCAGCTGAGCTAAAGGCGCTTGTATCTGTAACGCAAGAATTATTATATCATCCGTATAGAAAAATGCAAGTCTTTTTTTACAATTTTTTTCGTTTTTTTTCACTTTTCTTTCTCGCACACAGGATATCGTCCAGTTCTGACAAACGTTTGTGCAGATCAGTCAGTTTGCGGTCGATCCTGGGGTTGTTGTAGCTCCAGTCGTAGAAGCGGTTGCGGCAACAGCATTTTTTTCCCATCTTCTCACGGATCCTTCAAAGTTCTGTTGTTATAATATGATATGAACGAGAAAGAATCCGGTCCACAGCGGGTTATTCCGCTGCGCCGGATTATTTTCTCTTCTTATCGGTGAATGATCATTTTATGGATCGGGTTTCCTGCCCGGGAGAATTTTTCTTCGTATTCGGTCATTACATTTCCTTCCATCAGCTTTGCATCATGATGAAGATCAAAAGTCGAAGCGTCCAGAACCCAGCCTGCTTCTTTCACTTCTTCCAGTGAGAACTCAAACAGCGGGCGGTTATCGGTCTTGAACTCTACCGTTCCCTCCGGTGCCAGGATCTTGTCGTAACGCTCCAAAAACTGGCGGGAAGTCAGACGGCGTTTTGCATGACGCTCCTTCGGCCATGGATCCGAAAAATTCAGATAAATCTTATCCACTTCTCCTTTCTCAAAGACATCCGGCAGATTTCGTGCATCCATACGGATAAAATACAGGTTTGGCAGATCTTCTTCGAGCTGTTCTCTCTTCTGCACCGCACGGAGCAGTACACTGTCATACATCTCGATCCCCACAAAATTACGATCCGGATGCAGGCGCGCCATATCCATGATAAAACGTCCCTTTCCCATTCCCACTTCAATCTGTACCGGCTGCTCATTGCCAAAAAGCTGCCCCCATGTTCCCTTGTGTGTCTCCGGTTCCTGTACCACATAATCGCTGGCTGCAATCGTCTCTTTAGAGCCGCGTATATTCCTTAACCTCATATATTTCCCTCCAGGTATTTTCTTGTGTAAAACAGCTATGTCGCGCTTTATTCTACTATAAAAGAGGTATACTTGGAAAGAACTATTTTTCAATATGAATATGAATAAATTTGTTATACATTTCCAATAATTTGTATACATATAGACAGTTCTGATTTACTTTTTGACTGAATAGGTGTATGATGATGTTAAATTTTAAACAAAGGAGTAGGGAAAAATGGAATCTGTAATCGACAAATTGTCTGAAATCGAGACAGCCGCTTCCCGTATTATGGAATCTGCTGTCGAAGAAACCCGACGTCAGGACAACGCGGCCGAGGAACGTACCTCTACTTATGATAACGATACGGATGCTCAGGCTGCCAGAACACTGGAAGCTGCCAAACGCACCTTGCAGGAACAGGCGGATCGGGAACTGGAACACCTGAAAACCTCCACCGAACGTTCCCTTAAGCATATGGATGCTTATTATAAGGAACATAAAGATGCATTATGCGACAAGATTTACCACAAAATAATCAGGATGTGAAGTATATGGGATCATTATTATCTTACAGTGGTCTGACCACGAAGATCCGAGCCATGCAGAGCAGACTGCTGACTGACGATCAGTACCGGGAACTGGCAGAACTCAAAAGCGTTCCCCAGGCAGTTACCTATCTGAAACAGCAGCCCGCTTATGAAGCGATCCTGGACTCTCTCTCAGAAGAGGCTCTGCACCGTGGAAAGATTGAACAGCTTCTGGTGAATTCGATTTATCGCGATTTTACCAAGATTTATCAGTTTTCCAACATGGAGCAGCGCAAATTCCTCAATCTTTATTTCGGACGATACGAAGTGTCCATCATGAAAGAATGTCTGAATAAGATCTTTGACCACAGAGATGTAAATCTGGATCTTTCTTTATTCAAACCATTCTTCGATAAGCACTCACAGCTGGATATCAACCTGCTGACCGCGTCCCGGTCCATTGAAGAATTTGTCAGTCATCTGCGGGGAACCAGTTACTACCAGCCGCTGGCCGCACTGTCCGGTCTGGAAACACCAACGCTTTTTGACTACGAGATGGCACTGGATCTTTCTTATTTTTCTGCCATATGGAAGACAAAAGACAAGATTCTCTCCAAAAAGAACCTGGAAGAGATCACCAAAGCCTACGGGAACAAATTTGATCTGCTGAATCTCCAGTGGATCTACCGTTCCAAACAGTATTACCATATGACCGCTGCCGATATCTATGCACTGCTGATTCCTGTGAATTACAAGCTGCATAAGAAAGATATCGCCGCTCTGGTAGAAGCTGAGACGATGACAGCTTTCGAATCGCTTCTTGACCGGACCTACTATGGACGACGTTACGAAAAACTGAACTCACATACGCTTGAAGAGATGTACAGCAGCATCATGAAACATGTCCTTTCCGGAGAAAGCAAAGCGGATCCTTATTCTGTATCCACGATCTACTGCTACCTCTATCACAAAGAACATGAGATCGACCGGCTGACAACAGTACTCGAATGTATCCGTTACAGTATCACGCCGGAAGACACCATGCGCTATATCTCGAAATCGTAAGCAAAAAAACACCGGGGGATGTAACTATGATTGAAAAAATGCAATTTGTAAGCATCACCGGACCAAAAGCCGATATTGACCGGGTGGTGGATCAGTATCTTTCCCGATACGAGATCCATCTGGAAAATGCTCTTGCACAGCTGCAGACGTTAAAAACACTGACTCCTTATCTGCAGATCAATCCCTACAAAGGACTTCTGGCAAAAGCACTGGAATATGAAAAGCTTTTGGACTCCGGAAACATCCAGACGAATCTCACCATGACACTGGATGAAGCGGTCGCATTGATCGAATCCTTCGATCAACAGCTGACCCGAATCAACGAACAGAAAAAAGAACTGGAAGATCAGAAAAAAGAACTGGAAGAACTCCTGACACAGCTGGAACCCTTCCTCTCACTTGACTTTGATATTTCCCGTTTTCTGCAGTTCCGCTATATGACCTGCCGCTTTGGTCGTATCAGCAGGGAATATTACAACAAATTTGAAACATATGTGTATGGCAGTGAAGAGACGCTCTTTTACCCCTGCCAGAAAAATGACCGGTATATCTGGGGCTTTTATTTCTGCCCGACCAAAGTAACTGACCGGATCGATGCAGTTTACGCATCCATGCATTTTGAACAGCTGGATGTTCCCGAAAAGCTTTACGGCATTCCGTCTCAGGTACAGGCACAGTTAGCCGGACAGTTGCAACAGACAGAAAAAGAGCTGGCAAAACTGCAGGATACCATTGCCGAACTGCTGCAAAAGCAGGGTGAAAAGCTCTATGCAGCCACACGGAAACTGGAAAGTCAGTCCCGCAACTTTGATGTCCGCCGGCTTGCCGCCTGCACCAAAGAGGATAACCGGGAAGTCTTTTATATCCTGTGCGGCTGGATGTCTGTCACAGATGCCACAGCTTTTCAGAAAGAAATCGCGGATGATCAGAATCTCTACTGTTTCGTAGAGACAGATCCGTATTCCACAGCACACGGCGAACCGCCGACCAAGTTAAAGAATCCGAAGATCTTCCGTCCCTTTGAGATGTTTGTGAAAATGTACGGTCTGCCGTCCTATCATGAGATGGATCCTACGATCTTCGTGGCACTGACCTATATGTTTATCTTCGGTGCGATGTTCGGTGATGCCGGTCAGGGAGCCTGCCTGGTGATCGGCGGATTTCTTCTATATAAGTTTAAGAAGTTGGATCTGGCAGCCATTATCGGTACCGCAGGTATTTTCTCCACTTTCTTCGGTCTGATGTTCGGCAGCATCTTCGGTTTTGAAGATGTGATCCCCGCGCTCTGGCTGCGTCCGGTGGAGGCGATGTCCAATCTGCCGTTCCTTGGTACGTTAAATACGGTATTTGTCGTTGCAATCGCTTTCGGTATGTTCCTGATCCTGATTACAATGATCTTCCATATTATTAATGCCGTTCGCATGAAAGATGTGGAAGGCATCTGGTTTGACCAGAATGCTGTGGCAGGACTGGTGTTCTACGGTTCCCTGATTGCTGTGATCTTCCTGTTTATGACAGGTCACACCCTTCCCGCAGGAGCGGTTCTCGGCGTGATGTTCGGTATTCCGTTAGTGATCATTATGCTGAAGGAGCCTCTGGCAAGAATGGTGAAAAAAGAAAGTCCCGTCATTGAAGGAAGCAAGGGCATGTATTTTGTACAGAGCTTTTTTGAACTCTTCGAAGTCATGTTAAGTTATCTGTCCAACACCCTTTCTTTCGTCCGTATCGGCGCTTTCGCCGTCAGCCATGCCGCTATGATGGAAGTCGTACTGATGCTTGCCGGTGCAGAAGCCGGAAGCCCGAACTGGATCGTCGTGATCCTCGGCAATATTTTCGTTACCGCGATGGAAGGCCTGATCGTAGCTATCCAGGTTCTCCGTCTGGAATATTATGAGATGTTCAGCCGTTTCTATAAAGGAAACGGAAGAGCTTTTCAGCCATTTTTAAAAAAATCCAAAAATAAATAAGCAGGAGGATATTATTATGTCAACTATTATCGAAATTCTTACCGCCGCAGCACTGATTCTCAGCATCATCATCCCGGGAGGCGTATTTCTTCTGGGTGAGAGAAACAAAAAACGTTACAAAAAATCTCTGGCAGTCAACTGTTTCTTCTTCTTTGGCACACTCCTTGTAGGAACCATCGCCATGTTCGCCGGTGCGCAGAACGTACAGGCTGCTACTGACGCAGCCGGAAGTGGTCTTGCAACCGGTCTTGGTTATCTCGGTGCCGCTCTCGTAACCGGCCTGTCCGGCATCGGTTCCGGTATCGCCGTAGCAAGTTCTGCAAGTGCAGCCCTGGGTGCTATCAGCGAAGACGGTTCCCTGTTCGGTAAATCCATGATCTTCGTAGCCATGGCAGAAGGTATTGCTCTGTATGGTCTGATCATTTCCTTCATGATCTTAGGTAAACTTTAATCCTTACAAAGAGGTTTTGCTTTATGAAAATGTATCTGATCAGTGACAACATCGACACCCAGACGGGCATGCGGCTCGCCGGGGTGGACGGTGTGGTGGTGCACGAGAGAGAAGAACTGCGCACCGCTCTGGAAACGGCTCTGGCCGATAAAGAAATCGGGATTCTTCTGCTTACAGAAAAGTTCGGCAGAGAATTCCCGGAAATTGTGGATGAGGTGAAACTCCATCACAAGGTACCTCTGATCGTGGAGATCCCCGACCGTCACGGTACCGGCCGGAAACCGGATTTTATCACCTCTTATGTCAACGAAGCCATTGGACTAAAACTGTAACTATAAATCAAAGAGGGTGAATACATTGACTATCGAAGAAAAATTACAGCATTTTTATACAGCCTCCATCGACAGTGCCATGCAGGAGGCACAGCAGGTGCAGACACAGCATCAGGAAGCCCTGGATAAGATTTTCCAGGAACATAAAGAGACCAAAGAACGGCAGATTCAGTCTCATATTCAGGCGGAAACCGACAATCTCAAACGCGAGATCAACAAAACCGTCTCTGCCAGACAGCTAGAATACCGCCGTCTTCTTTCCGATAAGACCGAAGAGATCAAGCAGCAGCTGTTTCACGATGTGGCGGAGCGTCTTGCACAGTTTCGCTCCACACCGGAATATCTGGAATATCTCTCCCAACGGATCCAGGAAGCCTGCGACTTTGCCGGAGAAGATGCCCTTGTGGTTTATCTTGATCCCGCAGACCAGAACCGGATCCCGGAACTTGCCGCACGCTTCGGCTTTGCCCCGGTAGTATCCAGAGAAGCTTTCATGGGCGGTATGCGCGCCGTGATCCGCTCCAAAAATATATTGATAGACAACTCATTTGCTACTTTACTCAGGGAAGCAAAAGAAGAATTTGTCTTTGCCGGAGGTATGACAGATGAATAAAAAAGGAATCATTTATGGAATCAACGGACCAGTTATTTACCTGAAGGGAAATACTGGTCTTCGTATGTCTGAGATGGTACATGTGGGTGAAGAGCATCTGGTAGGGGAAGTCATCTCCCTGTCAAAGAAAGCCACCACTGTACAGGTCTTCGAGGAGACCACCGGTCTGAAACCCGGCGCGGAAGTTGTGGGAACCGGTGATGCCATCTCCGTAACACTGGGACCCGGAATCCTGAACAACATTTTCGACGGTATCGAGCGTCCGCTAAGCGAGATTGCTGCCCGCTCCGGCAAATATATCACCCGTGGTGTCAGCGTCGATTCTCTGGATACCTCCAAAAAATGGAATGTTCATGTAACTGTATCCGAGGGCGATCATGTAACCGGAGGAACCGTCATCGCGGAAACCCAGGAAACCGCAAGTGTCCTTCATCGATCCATGGTTCCTCCGGATGTGGAGGGAACCGTTATCAAAGCAGCCCCTGATGGTGCTTACACGATCGTGGATCCGATCGTCACACTGGAACTTGCCGACGGAACCGCAAAGGAACTCTCCCTGTGCCAGAAATGGCCGATCCGTGTTCCCCGTCCGACCAAAAGACGTTTCCCGGCATCCAGGCCGCTGATCACCGGTCAGCGTATCCTGGATACCATGTTCCCGATCGCAAAAGGCGGCACCGCCGCTGTTCCCGGTGGTTTCGGTACCGGAAAAACCATGACCCAGCACCAGATCGCCAAGTGGTCCGATGCAGATATTATCATCTATATCGGCTGCGGTGAACGTGGAAACGAGATGACTCAGGTACTGGAGGAATTCGGAGAACTGGTGGATCCGAAGACCGGTCATCCTCTGATGAACCGTACGGCCCTGATCGCGAATACCTCCAACATGCCGGTGGCTGCCCGTGAGGCTTCCATCTACACCGGTCTGACGCTGGCGGAATATTACCGTGATATGGGTTACGATGTGGCTATTATGGCAGACTCTACCTCCCGTTGGGCAGAAGCCCTCCGTGAACTCTCCGGCCGTCTGGAAGAGATGCCGGCAGAGGAAGGTTTCCCGGCTTATCTGGCTTCCCGTCTGTCTGCCTTCTATGAAAGAGCTGGCATGATGGAAAATCTTAACGGAACCGAAGGAAGCGTATCGATCATCGGGGCTGTATCCCCGCAGGGCGGTGATTTCTCCGAACCGGTCACGATGAATACCAAACGTTTTGTCCGCTGCTTCTGGGGACTGGACAAGTCGCTGGCTTATGCACGACATTTCCCGGCGATCCACTGGCTGACCAGTTACAGCGAATATCTGAACGATCTGGCACCATGGTACCAGACCCATGTAAATAAAAACTTTATCGATCTCAGAAACCAGATCATGGCTCTTCTTAATACGGAAAGCAGCCTGATGGAAATCGTAAAACTGATCGGCAGTGACGTTCTTCCGGATGACCAGAAACTGATCCTCGAGATCGCCCGTGTGATCCGTCTGGGATTCTTACAGCAGAACGCATTCCACGCAGATGACACCTGTGTCCCGCTGGAAAAACAGTATAAGATGATGGAAATCATTTTATATCTGTATAAAAAAGCAAAAGCCCTGGTAACCATGGGTATGCCTATGTCTGTCCTGAAAGAGGACAATATTTTCGAAAAGATCATCGCCATCAAATACGATGTGCCAAACGACAAACCGGAAATGTTTGACGATTATAAAAAAGCTGTTGATATCTTCTACGATAAAGTACTGGAAAAGAACGGATAAGGAGGATGGAAATATGGCAATTGAATATCTTGGCTTAAGTGAAATCAACGGTCCTCTGGTAGTTCTGGAGGGAGTAAAAAATGCAGCATATGAGGAAATCGTAGAATTTACCATCGATGGAAAAGAAAAGAAACTGGGACGGATCGTAGAAGTCTACGAAGACAAAGCTGTGATCCAGGTTTTTGAGGGATCCGACAATATGTCTCTCGACAACACCCACACCCGTCTGACCGGGCATCCCATGGAAATCGGTCTTTCCGAGAAGATCCTGGGACGTACCTTCGACGGTATCGGCAACCCGATCGACGGTCTGGGACCGATCGTGGCAGACACCAAAGCAAATATCAACGGTCTGCCATTAAATCCGGTTACCCGTGAATATCCGCGTAACTATATCCGTACCGGCATCTCCGCCATCGACGGTCTGACAACCCTGATCCGCGGACAGAAGCTTCCGATTTTCTCCGGAAACGGTCTTCCCCATGACCAGCTTGCCGCACAGATCGTACAGCAGGCTTCTCTTGGTGACAATACCGATGAAAAATTCGCCATCGTTTTTGCGGCGATGGGTGTCAAATATGACGTGGCTGAGTTCTTCCGCCGTACCTTCGAGGAAAGCGGTGTTTCTGACCACGTAGTCATGTATCTGAACCTGGCAAATGATCCGGTCGTTGAGCGACTGATCACTCCGAAAGTGGCACTGACCGCCGCCGAATATCTGGCTTTTGAAAAAGGTATGCATATTCTGGTCATCCTCACCGATATCACTTCTTTCTGTGAGGCGATGCGAGAGGTATCTTCCTCCAAGGGTGAGATTCCTTCCCGTAAAGGTTATCCGGGTTACCTCTACAGTGAACTGGCCACCCTTTATGAGCGTGCCGGTATCGTACAGGGCGGCACCGGATCGGTTACGCAGATTCCGATCCTGACCATGCCAAACGACGATATCACCCACCCGATTCCTGACCTGACCGGGTATATCACCGAAGGTCAGATCGTTCTGGACCGACAGCTTCACGGACAGGCGATTTATCCACCGATCAACGTACTGCCGTCTCTGTCCCGTCTGATGAAGGATGGTATCGGTAAGGGATATACCAGAGAAGACCATCAGGATGTGGCAAACCAGCTGTTTTCCTGCTACGCAAAAGTAGGAGATGCCAGAGCACTGGCTTCCGTTATCGGTGAAGATGAGCTTTCTCCGCTGGATAAAAAGTATCTGATCTTCGGTAATGCCTTTGAGCGTGAGTTTGTCGGCCAGGGTCCGATGGAAAACCGTACGATCACCGAAACACTGGATATCGGCTGGAAGCTGCTTGGCCTGCTTCCGAAAGAGGAGCTTGACCGTATCGATACCAAAGTTCTGAATCAGTACTATCAGCCAACCGATATTGACCTTGTGGAACAGGCTGTCTCTGACGCACAGTCTATGATGGAATAAAAGGGGGGATTTTATGGATCCAAATACCTTCCCTACCAAGGGAAATCTGATCCTTGCCAAGAATTCTCTGGCTCTTTCTCTCCAGGGATTTGACCTGATGGATAAGAAGCGAAATATTCTGATCCGTGAAATGATGAACCTGATCGATGAGGCGAAGGGTATCCAGTCGCAGATCGATGTGACCTTCCGTGAGGCGTATGGAGCGTTGCAGAGGGCAAATATGGAAATCGGTATTAATACCGTACAGACGATTTCTTATACAGTTCCCATTGAGGATTCGATCCGTATCAAGACCAGAAGTATCATGGGTACGGAGATTCCGTTGGTGGAATCGGAATCTTCCGGGGATGCTCCGACGTATGCGTTTTACAGCACAAAGGAATCTCTGGATGCGGCAAAGCAAGCGTTTGAGAAGGTGAAGGAACTGACGATCCGACTTTCCATGGTGGAAAATGCAGCGTACCGGCTGGCAGCGAATATCAAGAAAACGCAGAAGCGGGCAAACGCGCTGAAGAATATCACGATTCCTCATTACGAGCAGCTGACAAAGGATATCAGTAATGCGTTAGAGGAGAAGGAGAGAGAGGAATTTACGAGACTGAAAGTGATCAAGAGAATGAAAGGAGCCGGGGGCTGAACCCTGGCTTCTTTTTTTAAATCCCCGCAAATTATTTGAAAATTCACTTCATTTTTTTTTACTATTTGACTATAAAAAAGTCAATAGTTTTTCCACACTCTTTTTGTCGAAACATCGATTTATCACTTATTCACAAAACATTTGTTTCCTTTTTCGTTATGTAAATCACGGTTGTCCACATGAAAAAATGTGGATAAAGTGGATAACTTTGTGTATAACTTGATTTTACGGCATTTCCAGTATTTTCCTATGTGGATAACCGGAGTATAACTTTTTCACTATCCACCTTAATTGTGTGAATTTCAGACACAACTTAGTACTTTTTAACAAAAGCCCCTTTTTATCGCTGTTTTCACAGGTTTCTCAGCAGTATTTTCACATAGGACATACTCATGGTGATTTCCATATTCATTTCCGCTTCTGTTATCCTTTATACAGATCCTGCTGCGCGGAATTCACACAGTTTGCCCCGTCTGCAGCTGCTGTAATAATCTGGCGCAGTTCCTTGGTTCTGATATCTCCCGCTGCGTAGATACCCGACACACCGGTTCTTCCATCCTCGCCGGCTTTGATATATCCATGCTCATCCAAATCTACCAGTTCCTTTACAAACCCGGTATCCGGTACGGTTCCCACTGCAATAAAGACACCATCCACATCCAGCTGATACTTTTCTGCGGTCTTTGTCTGTTTCAGAGTTATCCACTGCACCTGCTGCTCTCCGCCAATTTTTTCCACCGTGGTATCCCAGATACAGGTAATATTGTGGAAATCTTTCAACGCATCCTGTAACACCTGTGCCGCCCGCAGCTGATCCCTCCGATGAATCAGATACACCTGTTTACAGCCTCTCGCCAGGAAAATTGCATCTTCCACAGCCACATCCCCGCCGCCGACAACAGCCACTGTCTTATCTTTAAAGAACGCTCCGTCACAGGTTGCACAGTAAGAGACTCCCATTCCTGCCAGTTCTTCCTCACCGGGAACTTCCAGCTTCCGGTGAACTGCACCCGCCGCCAGAATAACCGCCTTACCACGATAATCTGCCTTCTTTGTGTGCACAATCTTCCATTCTCCGTCCAGTGAAATTCCTTTCACCTTCCCTCTCGCAATCTCTACGCCAAACCCGGTCACATGCTCCTTCAGCTTTTCTGCCAGCTCCAGTCCACTGATTCCCGGCATTCCCGGATAATTATCCACCTCATACGTATTCACGATCTGACCGCCCTGAATAAAACCACTCTCCAGGATAACCACCTTCAACCCGGCACGTTTCCCATAAATCCCCGCCGTCAGCCCCGCCGGTCCGGAACCTACAATAATCATATCATACACATTCTCACACATACACTTCGTCTCCTTTCTGTCTGAAACAACTATAACATATTTTGGTATTGATTCCCATACACTGATAGTAATTCCCGCCCTCATGGAGTCCTATGCATAATCCGAAACTTTCCAAAAAATTCTTCATCCCCCTTCTGTTTCTGATCTGTTTTCTGACCTTTCTTGTGGTGCGCACGCTTACCTACTCCTACTTCATCAACCGCCGCTTCCGCGCCTGTACCAACACCATCTTCACCACCGACATATCCGGCAATCCGCTTAACCTTCACTACACACTTGCCTACCCTGAATCCTCCGGCATCAAAGATTATTCCCTCTCTCTCGGAACCTTCGATCCCACACAGCTCTCCGGTCAGAAGATTCTCCTTGAAAACAGGCGAACCATGATAAATGCCTTTCCCGCCAGAGATCTCAGTCCCGATAACCGGCTGACTCAGCAGATTCTCTCTCTTTACTACGAAACACAGCTTCTTCCTGCCAGGCAATATCTTCTGGATGAAGCCCTGAGTCCCTCCCTCGGGACCCAGGCTCAACTCCCCATTCTTCTCGCAGAATACACTTTTCGAAAAGAAGACGATGTCCGGAATTACCTGAAGCTTCTTACGTCCGTGAACAGCTATCTCGAAAGCATCCTTTCTTTTGAAAAACTGAAAGCACAAAACGGTACTTTCATGAGTGATGCCACTGCAGACCGCATCATCAGTCAATGCAGCGCATTTATCAAAGACCCGGACGATAATTACCTGGCCTCCGTCTTTTCCGAAAAGATCCAGTCTCTTTCCGGTATCTCTGAGCAAAAAAAAGCCGCCTATCAGAAGCTGCACAACCAGATTCTCACCGGTCAGGTACTTCCTGCCTATCAGTCTCTGATCGATGGTCTGTATCTGCTGAAAGGAAGCGGGAAGAATCCCGGAGGACTCTGTCAGTTCGCCGGTGGTAAAGCCTACTACGAATACCTGATCAAAAGCAGCTGCGGTATCTACGACACCGTACCTGAGATCCAGTCCCGCCTGATTCACCAGTTTCAGACCGATCTCTCCCTTGCCACAAAACTTATGGGAAGCAGCACTGCCACACCGGCCTTCGCAAAGGATGTATTTCTTCCGATATCCAAAGCGGAAACCGGGACACTCTCCGGGATATTCTCATTTTCAGCCGGGCTGATCGATGCTGCTTCCGGGCTTTCCTTTACTTCTACACCCTCTGCCGCCGAAACTTCTCCCGAACAGATTCTGGAAGATCTGCAAAAACAGATACAGACCGATTTTCCGGCTGTTCCTTCCACCTCCTACGAAGTCAAATATGTGCATCCGGATCTGGAGGAACATCTGAGTCCGGCATTTTATCTGACACCACCCATAGACACTTTAAGTCCCAATGACATTTATATTAACCGACACGCAAATATGAGTGGTCTGGAACTATATACCACTCTGGCACACGAAGGATTTCCGGGGCATCTTTATCAGACGATCACATTCGCTTCTTCCGCCCCGGATCCCGTCCGATACCTTCCGGCCATGGGTGGTTACGTGGAAGGATGGGCAACTTATGCAGAATCCTTTGCCTATACTTATTATCAGCCGGATTCCACCGACGGACAGCTTGCCTGGCTTAACCGCTCTCTGAATCTTTGTATGATGTCTCTTCTCGATACCATAATCCACTATAACGGCTGGAATCAGGAACGCTGCGCCACCTTCCTGTCGCAGCTGGGGATTACAGACAACACCATTCAGAAAGAGATCTACCAGGTGATCGTGGAAGATCCCGCCAATTACCTGAAATATTACCTTGGCTATCTGCAGTTTCTTGATCTGCAACAGGAAGTCCGTGAACTTGCCGGTGACACCTTTCATCTTCACAGTTTTCATCAAAAGGTACTCTCTGCCGGTCCCTGCCAGTTCCCGATTCTGAAACAATGGATACTCACTCAATATAAAACCTGATGCATTCTCCCAAAAAAAATGCTATACTAAAACCAGTCATCATATCCTCCCGGAATTTTTCTGTATCTGATTTCTGAAAAAGTGCAGAAAGACTCCGGGAGTACATAACAGAGGAAAGGAGTTTACAGGCGATACAAATGATAACAAAACAGCGTACCCTTTATCTGTTGCTTCTTTTTTTGCTGACTCTTTTTCCTCTCTCCGGCTGTTCTTCCGGCTCCTCACCCGGAAAACAGACTGCTGATGAAACAAAAAGTGACACAAAGACAACTTCCCGTGAAACTTACACTGATGTCTGTACACCGCAAGCCAGTCAGACTGTTGTGTACGGAGACAAAACCACATCTCTGGATGCCTCCCACACTGAAAACGGCTATCTTATGCTTTGTTACAACGGCAAAGTTTCCAAAGTAAAGTTACAGATCACCACTCCGGATGGCACGGTATACACTTACACACTGAACCCGGATTCCTACGGAAGTTATGAGACTTTTCCATTATCCGGAAGCAACGGCACTTATCAGGCAGACCTCTACGAAAATGTCACCGATGATAAATATGCACTGATCTTTTCTCAGAGCCTTAATGTTACCCTGAAAGATGAATTTCAGCCATATCTTTATCCCAACCAGTATGTCTGGTTTACCAAAGACTCCAAAGCAGTCAAAAAGGGGCAGGCACTGTCTGATGACTCTGCAGACGATCTGGACTATGTACAGCAGGTTTACCACTATGTAATAGAAAATATTACTTACGACAAACAGAAAGCAGAAACAGTGGCATCCGGCTATATTCCGGATCCCGATGCCACAATGGAGTCTGGGACAGGTATATGTTTTGACTATGCTTCCCTTATGACAGCACTGCTTCGTTCCCAGCATATCCCCACAAAACTGGAAGTGGGATATTCGGGAGAAGCCTATCACGCCTGGATCAGTGTATATCTGCACGAGGTCGGCTGGGTGGATAACATCATAGAATTTGACGGAAAGGACTGGTCCCTGATGGATCCCACCCTAGCCGCCAGCAACAGTGCCTCTTCGGTGAAAAAGTACATCGGCGACGGCAGCAACTACACAGTAAAATATTCCTACTGATACAGGGAGGTTTTTATGAATAAAAAACAACAGCCATTTTTCAACCCGGAGCTTTCCGGTTTCTGTTCTCAGATGGCCATGATCCTTCACTCCGGTATCTCACCACTGGAAGGGATCACCATCATGCTGGAAGATTCCACATCCGACCGGGAAAAAGATATTCTTCAGCAAATCCTGGATACCCTGCAGGAAACCGCAGATTTTTCTCTTTCCCTGAAAGAAACCGGTTTATTTCCTTCTTATCTCGTCCATATGGTACAAATCGGTGAGGAAACCGGCACACTGGATGAGGTAATGTCCGCACTAAGCGAACACTATGAACGGGAAGACAGCATCGCAAAAAGCATCCGCAACGCTGTGACTTACCCGATGATCATGATCGGTATGATGCTTGTCGTCATTCTGGTACTTCTCGTAAAAGTCATGCCAATCTTTAACCAGGTATTTGTTCAGCTTGGTACCGAGATGACCGGATTTTCCGGTGCACTGATGCATATCGGTAACGCTATCAGCCGTTATTCTGTCGTTTTGGTAATTCTTCTTGCCGCCATCGCCGCTGTGTTATTCTTCGGAAGCCGCACGGAAAAAGGAAAGGCTGTACTTGCGAGATTCGCGAAACATTTCCGGTTCTTTTCGTCTATGGCACAGCAACAGGCTGGCTGCCGGTTTGCCGATGTGATGAATCTGGCACTTCGAAGCGGACTGACTCCGGAGCGCGGCCTGGAGCTTGCCACCATGTTGAATCAGGATCCTGATTTTCAGGTAAAGCTGGAGGCTTGCCAAAAACAGGTGAATGAGGGCGAAGATCTTTCTCATGCTTTGTTTTCCTCCGGAATCCTCACCGGTACTTACGCCCGCCTGGCATCGATCGGGCAAAAAACCGGTTCTATGGATCAGGTCATGAAACAGGTATCAGATATGTATCAGGAAGAAATCGATACCCGGATCAGCAACACACTGGCGGTTCTGGAGCCTTCCCTGATCATCGGACTTTCTCTGATCGTCGGTATCATTCTGTTATCGGTCATGCTTCCTCTGATGGGCATTATGTCCGGTATTTAACAGGAGGAACTGCTTATGTATCGATTTCAGACCTCCCCGCAGAGAACACCCGGAAAAAAGCTGTGGGTTTCTCTGTTGCTTTTCCTTTTTCTGATCCTGTTGTTTACACTTGGAACTTCTTCTCTCTCAGAGAATACGGTCCGCAGACAAAAAGAAAGTCTCACCCAGGCCCTGAACCGGGATATCACCTACTGTTATGCAACAACCGGTCGCTATCCGGAAAGCCTGGAAGCTATCAAAAAAGACTACGGGTTGATCTATGACGATTCCCTCTTTTTTGTGGACTACCGGACCCAGGGCTCCAATATTTATCCGGAAGTTACGATCATAGAAAGGGGACGATAAACGATGAAATTATTATCCCAGAAGCGCCATGCCATTGATTTTCTGTTTCCGGTCACGGTATTTTTCGTATTTACCATCTCTGCTCTCACTGTGATCCTGCTGGCGGCACGGATCTATCAGTCGACGACGGACGATTCTCAGAGAAATTATACCTCCGGCACTGCCCTTTCCTATCTGACAGAAAAACTGCGACAAACCGACCGAGAAGACGGAATTTTTCTGGACGAGCTTGACGGCACGCAGGCAGTAGTCCTGCGGCAGGAGACGGCTGACGCTTCCTACCTTACTTATCTGTACGCCTGGGACGGACACCTTCGGGAGCTGTATGTAAAAGAGGGGACAACACTCTCTCCTTCTGCCGGAAAGAGTATCCTTCCTGTAAAAGAATTTTCTGTGGAAGAGACGGAGGATCAGGTGATCACCTTCCGCTGTACCGATACTTCCGGGGAAACTGCAACCGCAGTCTATACTATCCGTTCTGTTTCCCGGTAAATATACTGCATGGCTATTTCATTACCCTCTGTACCATCATCCATCTGTTGATGTCTGATGGTTACGGAATCACAAAGGAGCATCTATGAAACGAAAACCAACTGCCAACCCATCCAGTCTTTTTCTTCTGGAACTAATCTTTGCCATTCTGTTCTTTTCTGTGACAAGCGCTGTCTGCGTACAGGTTTTTGTAAAATCCCATACGCTCAGCACCCAGGCTCACGATCTGACGCAGGCTTCCCGAAGAGCCGGAGATGTAGCAGAACTGATCACTGCTTCCACTTCACCGGATGATATGAAGAATCTTCTGGAAGATGCTTATAGTGATGCGGTCAATATTGCATCAGAAAATTTCACAATCTTCTATGATTCCGATTTTATTCCCTGTTCTCAGGAAACAGCTGTCTGGCAGCTATCCGGCACCTGGAATCTGAACGGACAGCTTCTGGATGTGCAGCTGGATGTCACGAAACTGACATCCGGAGTTGAGGCAGATGTTTTTTATCAGCTGCCTGTCCGACATCATCTGCAAAGGAGGAACGGATCATGAAACAGAAGAAAAAAATATCTTTTTCTTTTATCCATATGGGTGCACCTTCTCTGCTGATGATCTTCCTGGTGCTTTGCCTGTTTACCTTTGCACTGCTTTCACTATCCAGCGCGAAAAATAACCGGACACTCAGCCAGCAGTCCGCTGACCGGATTCAGGCATATTATCAGGCATCTTCTCTGGCAGAACAGGCACTCGACCAGATCGATACGATTCTTTCTGATGCTTATAAAAACTGTGGTGCAGACTCCGCAGATACCGCGGTTTATCAGAGAGAACTAAGGAAACAACTGAAGAACTGCTCCGTGGACGGAGTTTCTGATCTCACCATCGATTTTACAAAAAAAGAAGGGTCTCTGAGCTTTCAGGTTCCTGTCAATAAGAGCCAGCAACTTTCGGTGATTCTGACACTGCCGGCACCCTCCGACTGTCAGAATGGGTATTACCATATCACTCAGTGGACAACCGAAACTACTGAGAGCTGGGATGGAGACGATAGCTATCAGCTGTTTTCTCCTGTAGATTCCTGATTTTAAACTATATCTAGTACATCGTTTTCGAAATAACTGTATCATTCACTTGTCTACGAATCCGATTGCACAGTTTAAAAAGCCTCAGCGTAGCCCGCTACGCCTACGTTTTTTTAACTGCACACTCGAATCCGTATCCTGCGCGAATGATACAGTTATTTACGAAACGATGTACTAGTATTAACCTTTTGACCCCGACATCCTATCAAAGGAGTAATATATATGAATGCACGAGCTATGTTAGAGCAGGCGGTTGCAGAGAATGCGTCCGATATTTTCCTGGTTGCCGGACGTCCGCTTTCGCTTCGGAAAAACGGTGTCCTTTCCATGGAGAATGAGGAACGTCTTTTACCGGATGATACCGCTGCCTTCTTAAAAGAAATTTATGAACTTGCTGACAACAGAGATATGAGATCTCTGCTTTCTCACGGGGATGATGACTTTTCTTTTGCCATCCCGGGCGTATCCCGTTTTCGTGTCAGTGCTTATAAGCAAAGAGGTACACTCTCTGCTGTGATCCGTGTGATCACTTTCCGACTTCCGGATTATCATATGCTGGGAATCCCGGATGCGATCATCAATCTCGGTCTGGGTGGAAAAGGAATGACACTGATCACCGGTCCTGCAGGAAGCGGAAAATCAACAACCCTTGCCTGTATCATTGACCAGATCAACCAGAATCAGGAAAAACATATTATCACTCTGGAAGATCCTCTGGAATTTCTCCACCGTCACAACAAGAGTATCGTCAGTCAGCGGGAGATTCATGTGGATACTGACAGTTATGTAGCTGCCCTGCGCGCAGCTCTGCGTCAGAGTCCGGATGTGATTCTTCTGGGAGAAATGCGTGATTACGAGACGATCAATGTGGCAATGACCGCCGCAGAAACCGGCCACCTGCTTTTCTCAACGCTTCATACCATCGGCGCAGCCAATACCATCGACCGTATCATCGATGTATTTCCGCCTAACCAGCAACACCAGATCGCGGTACAGCTTTCCATGGTGTTAAATGCAGTTGTCTCCCAACAGCTGATTCCTACTGTTGACGGTGGTGTTGCTCCGGCATTTGAAATTATGACCGTAACTCCGGCAATCCGTAATATGATCCGGGACAATAAGATTCCGCAGATCGACGGAATCCTCTATTCTTCTGCGAAGCCGGACATGATCTCCATGGACAACAGTCTGCTCGCCCTGTACAAGTCCGGAAAGATTTCAAAAGAAATCGCCTTGACTTATGCAACCAATCCGGATATGCTTATGAGAAAACTGTAATATTTTGCCACAACACAAAAAACGGAACGTTATAACACTTTATATAAGGAGGAACCATTGGGATGAACCCATTAGATATGATGAAATTCTCCAGTCTCTGGAGTACATTTACCGCAAACCATCCAAAATTCCCAAAATTTATTGCCGCCGCTTCCCGCAAAGGCGTACTGGCAGAAGGTTCTGTGATCGCAATGCAGATTACTACCCCGAACGGTGAAACATTGGAAACCAACCTGAAAATAACCGCTTCCGATCTGGAACTGGTTCAGCAGCTCAAAAAAATGCGCTAGAGAGTGTCTGAAAAATCATCGTTTTATCCGCAAAAAGAGAGATTCTGCCGTTTCTTACAAAACTATAGATGGCAAAATCTCTCTTTTTTATTATATCTATTTGTAATCCTGAAAAAAATCCCGCAGGTTCGTAAGTGCCGATACCAGGGTCTTCGTCTCTTCTTCCGACAGGTCTTTAAGCAGTGACTGGATCATATCTTCATGGAACTTCTCATGGTGATGATATGCTTTCTCCCCTTTTTCTGTCAGCGAAACCAGTACTACCCTCCGGTCAGCATCGCTTCGCACCCGATGCACATAACCTTTTTTTACCAGACCGTTGATGGATATCGTCAGGGTTCCTACCGTAATCCCCAGTGTTTTCGCTACCGAAGACATATTCCTCGGCTCCCGGATCCCCACCGCCTCGATCACATGCATATCATTATTGGTGATATCTCTAAATTCCGGCGTTATAATTGCTTTTGCTTCGATATTCATAATATCATTGAACAGTTTTACCAACACCTCATGAAACATTTCATACGCCTGATCCATAAATCTCACCTCTCACATCCGGATTTTCTGTTGTATCTTAAAATATGTCAGTCGATGGACATCCATTTCTGTAATTATACCACACTCCCGTCGCATTCCTCAACAAAAACCGCTTGATTTCTCTTTATCACGATGATACGATATTTTTATAAAACATCGTAACTGTTTGACACTCTTACAATTACGAGTCGCAATGTATTCCGACTATCTGATCATTACAAGAGTGCAATTTACAGATAACAGCTTCACTTTATTTTTACAGGAGGTAAAACTATGGCAATAACAGCAACCATGGCAGAAGCACAAAACGACTATTATAAAGCGATGCGCGCCGGCAAAAGAGAAGGCGAGACTCTTCCCAATCTTGATGATATATTAAAAGAAAAAAACATTGTCGCTGTCCGGGAGGTTCCTCTTGGACTGGTTCAGATCCCTTCTGAACTGATCGTAGGAACCAAAACTGCAGGCAGAAGTTCCGCATTCAGCAAAGGTTTCAAACCTCTGCTGAAAGAAAACACAGAATTTGCATACAAATGGATGGCCCTGTACAAGGCGCATCTGAATGAAGGGATCCGTGAACCCATCAAAGCATATGAATTCATGAACAAATTCTATGTGGAAGAAGGGAACAAACGGGTCAGCGTATTAAAGTTCTTCGATGCAGTATCTATTCCGGGCAATGTTACCCGTATCGTTCCCCCGAGAACGGAAGAAAAAGAAAATAAAATTTATTATGAGTTCATGGACTTTTACGCCTTGTCTCGTATCAACTATATCTGGTTCACCCAACTGGGAAGCTTTGCCAAACTGCAGCGTCTCGTTGGCAAACGCCCGGATGAAGCATGGAGCGATGACGACAGACTGGATTTTGCATCTGCTTACAACCGTTTCCGTGCCGAATACAAGGCAAATGGCGGTGATAAAATCCCGATTACTACCGGTGATGCGTTCCTTTATTTTATCGGTCTGTATGACTACCGTTCACTCGACAATATGACTGCCGTGGAACTGAAAGAACAGCTGGCAAAATCCTGGGATGAGTTCAGGCTTCTGACTACCGACGAATCTGTGGAACTGCAGATGGATCCTACCGCCGAAAGCGAAGTAAAGAAAAACTTCTTTGCCCGTCTGATCCCTACCAGCACCCCTAAACTTCTTGTGGCTTTCATCCACGAGAAAAACGCTGAAATATCCGGCTGGACTTATGCACATGAACTTGGCCGTATGCATCTGCAGCAGACCTTTGAGGATCAGATATCCACAACCTGCTACGATAACGCCACCGAAGAAAATGCTGACGATCTGCTTGCAAAAGCCATCGCCGACGGCAACAACCTGATCTTTACCACTTCCCCGCCGCTTCTGAAAGCCAGCCTGAAGGCAGCCATCGAGCACCCGGAAGTGAAGATCCTGAACTGTTCTCTGAACACTTCTCATCGCTATATCCGTACCTACTATGCACGTATGTATGAAGCAAAATTTCTGATGGGAGCTATCGCAGGTGCAATGTCCAAAAACGGTAAGATCGGCTATATTGCCGACTATCCGATTTTCGGTATGACTGCCAACATCAACGCCTTCGCCCTTGGTGCAAAGATGGTTAATCCACGTGCGAAAGTATACCTGGAATGGTCCACCCTGAAAGATCACGATGTGGCAAAAAGCTTCGCCGAGAACGAAGTCCACTATATTTCCGGTCAGGATATGATGATTCCCGGAGAACCGTCCAGACATTTCGGTCTGTACCGTGATTCCGAAGATATGCCTCTGAACCTTGCTATGCCTATCTGGCACTGGGGTAAATTCTATGAACAGATGATTCGTAATATCATGAACGGAGCATGGAAAATCGACGACACCAACGATTCCACCAAAGGTCTGAATTACTGGTGGGGTATGTCCGCAGGCATCATCGATGTGATCTGCTCCCAGCACCTGCCGATCGGTACCGCCCGTCTGGTCGATCTGTTAAAAAAGAGTATCTGCGAAATGAATTATAATCCATTCTCCGGTGTACTGTATTCTCAGTCCGGTATTGTTCAGAAGAATGCAGACGCCGTTATGGATCCGGAAGAGATCATCACCATGGACTGGCTGGCTGAGAATGTCATCGGTTATATTCCAAAGATGGAAGATCTGATTGAAAAAGCAAAACCTGTAGTGATGCTGCAGGGTATCGACAACCCGGAGATTTAGACAACAAAGCGCGGCTTACAACAAAAAGGAACTTTAATTATGAGGATATTAGCAATTGCAGACGAAGAATCCAAGTATCTCTGGGACTATTTCCAGAAAGAAAAGCTTGAGGGAATCGATCTGATTCTCTCAAGCGGAGATCTGAACCCCAACTATCTGTCTTTTCTCGCCACCTTTACCACAGCACCGGTTTTATATGTAAGGGGAAATCACGATGACAAGTACGAAAAGACACCGCCGGATGGATGTATCTGTATCGAAGATCAGATCTATGTCCATGAAGGGGTTCGTATTCTGGGACTGGGCGGTTCCATGCGCTACCGCCCCGGGATTAATCAGTATACTGAAAAAGAAATGAAAAAACGGGTCAAAAAACTATGGTTTCCACTGCTGTACCGCGGTGGATTTGATATTCTTCTGACACATTCTCCCGCCTACCAGTTAAACGATGGTCTGGATCTCCCACACCAGGGATTTCAGGTCTTCAACACTCTGATGGACAAGTACCACCCGAGATTTTTTATCCACGGACATGTACATATGTCTTACGGACGGAATCAAAAACGCTACGATCAGTATAATCAGACTCATGTGATCAATGCTTACGATCGCTGTGTATTTGATTATGAAGATGATAATCTGAGGGAACATTTGAAACGGTGATTTTTATCATGCCAGACAAAAAACAGGAGCAAAACGGTATCGCATCCGTCTCTGCTCCTGTTTTTTATCTTCCTGTATCTCTGTTTTCTCACCGTTGCGTACTCTCTGCCGGTCAGATCTGTATACTCCGTCCTTATAGGTTTCTTCTCATGATTTACAGCATCTGTCCTTTCAGGATAACCCCTTTAATTTCCAGAGTTTCCTGGTCAAGGAGTACTGCATTTGCTACTTTTCCCGGTGCGATGCTGCCGTATTGGTCGTAGATACCGATGCTTTTTGCCGGATTGACTGCTGCACATTTTACCGCTTTTTCCAGAGGAATTCCCATCTGCTTCACAGCGGTACGCATACATTTCATCAGGTTGGTATTGGAACCTGCAATAGTTCCGTCTTCCAGGGTCGCGCGGTTTCCTTTTACGATCACCGGCTGTCCGCCCAGCTCATACATGCCATCTTCCAGACCGGCTGCTTCCATGGTGTCACTGATGAAGATCACACGATCCTCTCCGAACATCTTGAATGTATTTCTCACGATTGCCGGGTGGATATGTACGTTATCGCAGATCAGTTCGGCCTCACAGTATTCGTCATCTGCTGCCGCGATGATCGGTCCCGGCGCGCGGTGATTGATCGGGTTCATCGCATTGTACAGATGTGTCATATGAGTGACACCTGCTTCGATCGCTGCTTTTGCTGTCTCATAATCCGCTGTTGTATGTGCGATCGACAGCACGACTTTTCCTTTTTCCGCCCGGATAAATTCCATCGCACCTTCTTCTTCCGGTGCCAGATCTACCAGTTTGAACAGACCTCCTGCGGCTTCCTGCAGCCGTTCAAACATTGCCACATCCGGTTTATGGATGTATTTTCCGTTCTGTGCCCCTTTTTTTGCCATGGAGATAAACGGGCCTTCCATATTGATTCCGCAAAGAATCGCACCTTTTTCATTTTTATGGGCTTTCGCCGCTTTCGCGATCCGTGTCAGCCGCTCCTCATCAAACGTCATGGTTGCCGGTGCGATCGTTGTCACGCCCTGGCTGGCCTCATAATCTGCCATTACCTGAATAGACTCTTCCGTTCCGTCACAGAAATCCTTTCCCATGCAGCCATGAAAATGAATATCTGTCAGTCCCGGAATCAGATAACAGCCGCTGCCGTCAACCACTTTTTCTCCGTCCCCACCGGTTTCTGTAAAAACTTCCCCTGTTATGCAGACCTCTTTATCCGCAAATATTCCTTCTTCTGTATAGACTTTTGCTCCCTTGATGATCATTGTTTTCCTTCTCCTCCTTCGTCCTTATCCTGAATCTGTCTTGACTTTAAGAGCATGACAGAATTATCATGCCGTGCCTGTTTGACAGATGAATCGATCTCCAGATAATATCCGTATAAAATATCCGTCATCACAAGAATCGGATACTGCGGAGAGATGATATTGCCAAAGTCCAGGTTTTTCTTTGCCGCCAGACATACCACTTCTTCACAGAATTCACTGTATTCCGGGCGGTCGTTGGCTGTCAGCAGTACCGTATAGGCTCCCTGCCGGTGTGCCTGTTTCAGACATTCCATCACTTCTTCCGTCCTGCCACTGATACTGATGCCGATCGCCATACAGTCTTCCTGTACGATCGTCGAATGAAACCGCATCATATGAGTCTCATCTACCGCATCCATATCCAGTCCCAGCCGCATGAAACGAAACTGCATCTCTCTGGCTGCCAGGCTGGAACTTCCTTTCCCGTAAACAAAAACCCGCCGGCACTCTGACATCTTCCCGGCAATCCGGCGAAGCTGCGCCTCATCTGCCAGATTATAACTTTTGTTCAGTAACTCCTGATAAGAGTCAAATACTTCTCTCATCTGTCCTGTGATCTGGTGATCTTTTTCTCCGAACGATTCTTTGTATTTGAACACAAATTCCCGATAGCCCTTATAACCACATTTTTTCGCGAATCGGGACAGAGATGCCTCTGACACATACAGCATCGAAGAAATATGTCTGGATGAAAAATCCATATCTTCCTCATTGGAAATAAAAAAATCAGCGATATTTTTTTCCACTGCAGACAGATTTTCATAATGGGCTTCTATGTTGGGTACTATTGTTTTTCTGTAATAACTCATCTTCCAATCCTTTCCGGCATCTGTTTGCAGCTGTTCCGTTCATTCACAGCTACCTTTTCCTGTCATAAAATAATTATTATGATACCAGGGTCAAAAGGTCAGAAAGCTGATGCAAGCTTGCTTGCAAGAGGATTTTTGACCTCTTGACCCGCCAAAAACATGAGTAAGTAGCCATTTTTCAAAGAAAAATGAGCGGATTACGAATGTTTTTGAGGATTGCGAGAGTGCAAAGCACGTAGCAATCTGGTATCAAAGGGGTCAAAATACCTTTTGACCCCAACATCATTATTATATTTCTACATCCAGTATAACATGTTTTCTTTTACTTTCAAGTCCTTTCATCTTCCTTGAAATTTCATAATTCCATGCTTCCACCCATTGACTTTCCGGATGGTTTCGCTTATGCTGAACATAAGAGCGCTGCATGTTTCATGGGGGAAAATGCAGGGCGTTTTTTTACACAGGAGGGTTTTTACACAAATGAAAAAAGAAACTGTTACAACCAATCAGATCACCGAGGGCGTGATCTGGAAACAACTTTTATTGTTCTTTTTTCCCATTGTTCTGGGAACATTTTTTCAGCAGCTGTACAACACGGCAGATACGATCGTTGTCGGGCGTTTTGTCAGCAAAGAAGCTCTTGCCGCCGTCGGTGGTTCCGCCGCACAGATTGTCGGTCTGATCGTGGGATTCTTCGTAGGACTGGCTTCCGGTGCTTCGGTTATCATTTCCCAGTTTTACGGTGCAAAGAACAGAGTGCAGCTGAACCGTGCTCTGCATACTGCCTATGCATTCTCTATCATTGGAAGTATTTTCATCACCGTTCTGGGAATTCTGATTGCTCCCTGGATGCTTGAACTGATGCACACACCACAGGAAACCATGGCGGATGCACTGCTCTATCTGCGGATCTACTTCGCCGGTATTATCTTTGTCTTTATCTATAATGTGGGTTCCAGTATCCTTCGTGCAATGGGAGACTCCCGCAGACCGTTATATTATCTGATCGTCTGCTGTTTCCTGAATATTGTGCTGGATATCGTGCTGGTGATCGTTTTTCATATGGGAGTTGCCGGTGTGTCAATCGCCACGATTTTTTCTCAGGGAGTCAGTGCCGTTTTGATCACCCGCGCCCTGATGCATTCCGACGATCTGTATCAGCTGGAGTTCCGAAAGATCCGATTCCACAAAGCTGCTCTGATCAGTCTGATCTGGGTGGGCTGTCCTACCGGCATCCAGTCAGTTTTATACAGTGTCACCAACATGCTGATCCAGACGTTCTTAAATAATCTGGGAACCGATACAGTGGCCGCCTGGAGTGCTTTCGGAAAGATCGATTCTTTATACTGGATGGTCAATAATGCGTTCGGTATCGCCGTTACGACTTTCGTAGGACAGAATTTTGGTGCCGGAAAATACGACCGCATGAAAAAGAGTGTCCGCATCGGGCTTTGTATGGGGCTTTGTACAGCTCTGACATTGACTCTCATATTCTATAACTTCGGAACTCCGCTGTTTCGTCTGTTTACCTCCGATGAAAATGTAGTCTCTATCGGTATGCAGATGTTATACCACGTTGCTCCGGCATACTGCCTGTTCGTCTTCATCGAACTGCTCTCCGGTGCACTCCGCGGAACCGGAGATGTTGTGATCCCGATGCTTATCACCTGTTTCGGTGTCTGCCTGCTGCGTATCGCCTGGCTCTTCTTCATCGTACCACTCGCTCCGGGCCTCAACACCATCGTCCTCAGCTACCCGGTCACCTGGGCGATCACGGCGGTAATGTTTATCGTTTACTACTGTTACCAGGCAAAGAAATGGCCGAAATCTTCTGCGAAAAAAACGGCTTAATCTTATGCCGATAACATTCTTTAACTGTTTGTTCGTATAACGTAAGAAAAGGGACTGTCTGGAATGACAGTCCCTCTTTGTATACTCTTGTAAGCCGATATTTTCGTAACTATTCAGCAGGTAATATTTCGCGAGGTTGTTTTGCCATGAATATGCCAAAATCCCGAGACATACAAGCAAAATGCCCTTGCCAAAGGTAATTTCAAATACCTTTTTGCTCGTACATGTGAAAGTACTGAACAGTTACAAATTTTCATTTATCGTGTACATGTATAAACATATAGCATATCTTGTGAACTACTCATAAGCATGATCAGCTCAGCGTCTCCCTTTTGCCTTCTTATGCAATAATTAATTTCAGAAAAAGAAGGATACATTACAGGATCAATATTCATATTTTCTAAATGTCCTATCATTTCTTCCTCCCAATACTTTGTTGGTATCTGCTTGTACAATGATGTTTTTAGAACCTTTTTGTCATTTTCTGAGCACAAATAAATATTATATGATTCCCACATGCCGTCAACCGTATAATAAGATTCAACAAATGGAAAGTTAATATCCCATTGAGTTTTAAACCATATACTGTTCACAATTTTTTTACCCATCAGTATGAAAACGAACATTATCAATGCAACCAGAACCCCAGTGATTAGAATTCTTTTCTTCATGTACTTTCCCGTCCTCTTTCCGCATATATTTACAAAGAACAATCCTTCCCGGAGCTTTGTATGCGTATCCTGCTTTTTCTTTCTGATCTGATGATCCCACTCCTCTTTTTCTACATCATCGGCTTCGGTCTTCTGATGAAAAAGGACATCTACAACGACTTCGTCACCGGTGCTTTCGACGGTTTGAAAATAGTAGTAAAAATCATGCCCACGTTAATCGGTCTGATGACCGGCGTGGGGATCCTGCGCGCCTCCGGCTTCCTAGATGCCCTCGCATCCCTCCTCGAAAACCTCCTGAAACCCACCGGCTTCCCCTCCGCCCTGGTTCCCCTCTCCATCGTAAAAATGTTCTCCTCAAGCGCCGCCACCAGTCTTCTCCTCGACCTCTACAAACAATACGGCCCCGACTCCACCACCGGCCTGACCGCTTCCCTCATCCTCAGCAGCACCGAAACTATCTTCTATACCCTCAGCGTCTACTACATAGCCGCCAAAGTCCAAAAAACCAGATACACCCTCCCCGGCGCCCTTCTGGCCACTTTCTCCGGCATCATCGCCAGCACCATCATAGCAAACCTTATGTAAACCCCACCCATCTGCTTTCTAACCTGATACATCGTTCCATAAATAACTGTATCATTCACGCAGGGTATGGATTCGAGTGTGCAGTTCAAAAAGTGTAGATGCAGCGGCAGACTCCTGGCTTCCTGGTCTGGCAACACTTTGTGGGCGCTTAGGGCAAGCTTTGAGATCCGACGCCTACGCAGACTTTCGCGCGGGTCAGCCGACCCGCGTGAATATAGTCGTAGTTGGCGGCTAGCTCAAAGTTGCCCTGCCCACGTTGCCAGACCAGGAAGCCAGGAGTCTGCCGCGTCCCTTTTGCCACAACAAACTTCCCTTACTCCCGGAAATTCCCAGCCTTCTTATACTTATTCATAATCCCAAAATACATCACCAACAGCAGTGCAGACGCAAAAATCCACGCCACCGGGCTCGCCAGACAAATCCCCAGATAACTCTTATAATGCGAAGCAACCACAGCCGTCAGCCCTCTTCCTGCCAGCTCTGCAATCCCTGCCGTCATGGGAAGGAATCCATATCCCATTCCCTGGATACCGTTTCGGTATACATTTACCACATTAAGCGGAATAAAGAACAGCGCCACGCATTTCATATAAATATCCACCAGACCCACGATCTGATCCAGATTCTCAGACACAAACAGTCCGGTCAGCATATTACCAAAGAAGAACACCAGCACTCCGAACACGACCGAATAAATGCTACCCATGATCGTTGTTGCCCGGAATCCCCTGCTGATTCTCTTCACCTTACCCGCACCCATATTCTGTGCACAGTAAGTAGCCATCGTAGTACCCAGTGCCACATAAACCTGCGTTGCCACCTGCTCGATCTTATTTGCCGCAGTAAACGCTGCCACATGCACAGAACCAAGCACATTCAGCGCAGCCTGCACCATCATCGCACCGATCGCAGTGATCGAATACTGCAGTGCCATCGGAAAACCGATGGCCAGCTGCTGCCGTACCAGATGACCATCCAGTTTAAAATCCCAGCGATCCAGCTTCAGAATCGGCACTTTCTTAATAATATAGACCAGACAAAGCAGCGCCGAAACTCCCTGCGCAATAACCGTCGCATACGCCGCTCCTGCTGCTCCCAGGTGAAACACAATGATCAGTACCAGATCCAGCACAATATTCAGTACTGCGGAAAACAGCAGAAAATACAACGGCGTCTTACTGTTACCCAGCGCACGCAGGATACCCGCTAACAAATTATACATAACCTGTGTAAAAATCCCCGCACAGATGATCATAATATACTTATACGCATCCTGAAAAATATCTTCCGGTGTATTCATAAGAATCAGCAGAGGCTTCATAAACGCCATACTGATCACCGTCATCACCACGCTGACGATCACCGAAAGTACTGCCGCAGATCCGACCGTCTTTCGCATCCCCGGCATATCTCCGGCACCGAATCGCTGACTGGTCAGGACCGTAAAACCTGCCGTAAGTCCCATCAGGAATCCCAGGATCAGAAACCCGATCGTTCCGGTCGATCCGACAGCCGCCAGCGCCTTCGTTCCCACGAACTTACCGACAATGACCGTATCCACCATGCTGTAAAACTGCTGGAAAATATTTCCAATAACAATTGGGATCGTAAAGTTCAGGATAATCTTCCACGGTGTTCCCACCGTCATATCTCTCTCCATAAAGTTCCTCCTCTCATAAAAACTCCTCATTTTGCGCGATAAAAATCCGGGGACACAGCCCCGGGATCTTTATCACATTATTTACTTTCACCCATTATATGCGATGCTTTTTCATTTTTCAATACCATTTTCGTAAAAATATTGTTAGCTTTTTCCGGTCTGGCCATCCAGTTTTTTGTTTTGATATACAAAACGGCAGCACCCGTACTGATCGCCGTCGCAAGGATTGCCGGACCAACGATCGCCGTTGGCGTCACACTGCCATATTCTGTCCGAAAAGCAATGATATTGACCGGGATCAATTGCAGGGAAGATATATTCAGGATCAGAAAATCACACATTTCATTACTTGCTGCACCCACAGCTACCGCCCGCTGTTTTTTTCTCCGCCGCTCTTCTTCCAGATCCGACAGTTCTTCCATGGCCTTCAGTCCTGCCGGTGTCGCCGCCCAGCCGAGTCCCAGGACGTTCGCTAGCAGATTCGTTGCAATCGATTTCCTCGACGGGTGATTCCCGGGAATCTCCGGAAACAGAAAGTTCAGCACCGGCTGCATTCTCTGCTCCATCGCCTCCAGAAGTCCGGACTTCTCTGCGATCCGCATCATCCCCACCCAGAGTGCCGTAACCCCAGCCATCACCACGCACAGACTCACTGCCTCCTTCGAAGACTGAATCGCCGCCTCTGATACTTCCTCCAGATGCCCGGTCACTGTCCCGTAGATAATCCCGATCAGAATCATACTGCCCCAGAGATAATTCATGAAAAGATACTCCGTTTTTATTGTATTCGATTATGTATACGCTTTCCATCGTATAAATATGTAACAATCCGGTATCTTCACGCTTCCTCAAATCCCCGGTTCTTCAAGTATTTTTTATTTCTGAAACTTCTTTCTCCCCCATTATCTTTACTTTCCCCCCTCCATTCGTTACAATAAATCATAAAGCAAAAGCTTGTCCGAAAACTTTTCGGAAGAAAGGAGAAGGTTATGAAATTTTCATTTTCCCCTTCCTCCACTGACCTGAAAAAAGTGGAAGAAGGAACGCAACTTTTATTGGGGGATATCAAATCAGAAAAAGAACTGGCGATTCAGGTGGAGTTTCAGGAAAATGCTCCGCTTACTATCGCACGAAACGGCGATCACCTGCATATTACCTGTCAGGAACCGGCGCATTATTATCGGGGACTGAACTGGGCGGTACATCATCTGGGGGATACCTGGAGCACGAAAAGTGAATCTGTATACTTTTCAAAAAACGGAGTGATGCTGGACTGCTCCAGAAATGCAGTATTTACCGTAGAAAAGGTAAAATCTTTTATTCGTATCATGGCAAAACTGGGAATGAACACCCTGATGCTCTACACCGAAGAGACTTACACCGTACCGGATGAACCTTATTTCGGTGCCTACCGTGGCCGCTACAGCCAGGATGAGATCCGCGAGATGGATGCATATGCAAAAACTTTCGGCATTGAACTTGTTCCGTGTATCCAGACACTGGCCCATCTTCACAATGCTTTGAAATGGCCGCTTGGAGAAACCGTCAAGGACACCGCCGACATCCTTCAGGTAGGAAAAGAGGAAGTCTACACCCTAATTGAAAAAATGCTTTGCTCCGTAAAAGAGTCCTTTTCCACCAACCGGGTACATCTTGGCATGGACGAAGCTGCACAGCTCGGCCTTGGAAAGTACCTCCGGGAAAACGGATATACCAAAAGTTCCGTTCTGATTCGCGAACACAGTGCCCGCGTTTTTGAAATCTGCAAAAAACTGGGGCTGGAGCCGATGATCTGGAGCGATATGTATATCACTGCCAACACCGGCGGCGGTTATTATGATGTTTCCGACGATACAGACTGCAGTGACTGGGAAAAACCGGATCCGGAACTTGGACTGGTTTACTGGGACTACTATAACCCGGATCAGAAAATCTATGAAAAAATGATCCGCGTTCATCAGCAGCTTTCCAACAAAGTCATCTTTGCCGGAGGTTCCTGGATCTGGAACGGAATATCACCAAACTATTCCAAGACCTTTACCTGCACCCGTGCGGGACTTGCCGCATGCAAAAAATACCATCTGCCGGAAGTCTTCTGTACCGCCTGGATGGATAACGGTGCAGAAACTCCTGTAGATGCCGTTCTGCCCGGTCTGGTGCTGTTCGCTCATCTTGGCTTCCATGAAGACTTCGATGAGAAAGCACTGGCAGAAGAATTCCACGATGTGACCGGTGCCGGCCTGAACGACTTCCTGGAACTGGATGCCCTGGACTCCCTGTTCCAGAACGGACAGCCGAATCTGGACACCGATAATCCGTCCAAATATCTGTTGTATCAGGATCCGCTTCTCGGCATCTTCGATCGCCATATCGAAGACCTGGATCTGGACACCGAACGTTATTATCAGGATCTGGCAGACCGCCTGGAAATCTGCAGAAAACATGCTCCGGCTTATGATACGCTGTTTGCTTTCTACCGCAGTCTCGCCAGCACTCTCGCCGGAAAAGCCGACCTTGGTGTCCGCCTGAAAAAAGCATACGATACCCATGACTTATCCACACTGGAGATCATCTGCGAAGAAGTTATCCCCGGAATCATCAACGATCTGTCCACAACCAGACTTCTGCGCGAACACCTCTGGATGCAGGACGCAAAACCTTTCGGCTATGAACTCGTAGACATCAAACTCTCCGGCGTCATCGCCCGCCTTACCAGCACCCGCTACCGTCTCCGTTACTATATCGACGGCAGAGTAAAGCGCCTGGAAGAACTGGAAGCCGACCGCCTCCCCTACTTCCTCCCGGGAACCCCCAAACGCGAAAACCTCTGGCACCGCATCATCAGCGGCGCAGACCTTATGGATACAATCTAACAATCTACTCTTCAAAACCCCCTCGGAGCACATCTCCCGAGGGGGTATTATATGTCAACAAAATGCATTATCATTTTTAAGCTATATTCATTCATATACAACTTTCATCCACCCCCTTCCACCTATCAGAGGTTGCCACAACCAAACTCTACAGACAATTTAAGTTTCAGCCAAAACACAGCCCGGTGTGAGAACAACAAGAGGGCGGAGGCATTTTGCGTGCCGCTTAGAGTGAACTTTAAGATCCTCTGCCTACGTAGACTTTTGCGAGGGTCAGCTGACCCTCGCAAATATAGTCGTAGTTGGCAGATAGCTTAAAGTCGCTCTGCACGCTGCCTCCGTCCTCTTGTTGTTCTCACACCGGGCGTCCCCTTAACCAAAAATTTAATTTAATCCAGCAACCCCTGATAAACCTCCCGTTTCGAGATCCCCCGGTCCTTCGCCACCATCTTCATAGCGTCCTTCCGTCCAATCCCCTGATCCTCATAGATCTTCATGTGTTCCTCCAGCGACATCTCTTCCCATGCCCGCTGCTTCTCCTCGATCATCTCTCTCCGGCTTCTGCCTTCCATCACGATCACACACTCTCCACGGGGATCCTCCTGCCGGTAATACTCCAGTGCATCCTCCAGCGTTGTAAGAAACGCCGTCTCATGTTTCTTCGTAAGCTCCCTGCAGATCGTCACCCTCCGGTTTCCAAGCGCAGCCACCAGCTCTTCCAGCGTCCGTACCAACCGATGCGGTGCTTCATAAAGAATCGTCGTTCTCGTCTCCTCTTTTAACTCCTCCAGAATCGCCTGTTTCTCCTTCTTATCCGTCGGTAGAAAAGCCTCGAACGCAAACCGTCTCGTCGATAACCCGGAGATCGTAAGCGCCGTGATACACGCAGCCGGACCCGGAAGCGAAGTGACCGGGATCCCTGCCTCATGGCACATCGCCACCAGTTCCTCTCCCGGATCAGAAATACCCGGTGTTCCTGCATCCGTGATCAGGGCGATCTGCTGTCCCTGCTGCATCAGACCGATCAGATAATGACCTTTATCGATCTTGTTATATTCATGATAACTGGTCATCGGCGTTGAAATCTCAAAATGATTCAACAGTTTGATACTGTTTCTCGTATCCTCCGCCGCGATCAGATCTACTTCTTTTAGCGTCCGGATCACACGAAAGGTGATATCTTCCAGATTCCCGATCGGTGTCGCACACAAATACAATTTTCCTGCCATAGTATCGGTATCCTCCTATCTTCCATCCCCGTAAATTTCCCGGATTTCCTGTGTATACACGCCCGGCTTTTCATATACGATCAGCGGTTTTTCCACCGTGATCCTGGAATTACCTCCCAGAAGCCCTTCGATCAGAACCATATTCGGCTCCCGGTCCACATACGGATACACCAGACGCATCCGCTTCGGTTCCAGTTTGTATTGCATCATCAGTCCCATGATCTCTGCCAGACGAAACGGTCGATGCACCATATAGAATCGCCCCCGTGGCTTTAACAGCTGTGCCGTCTGAGAGATCACATCCTCCAACGTACACAAAACCTCATGTCGTGCAATTGCCTTGGGCAGATGAGGATTGGTCAGACCGTGATTGCCATGCATATACGGAGGATTGCAGGTAACTACCGAAAAAGAAGCCCTGCCAAAGATGGCAGTGGCTTCTTTGATATCTCCCGTTCTGATGGTAATCGCATCCTCCAGATGATTATACACCACACTGCGCCCTGCCATCTCGGCACTCTGCTCCTGAATCTCCAGACCGGTAAAATGCTCTCCCTGCGTCTTTGCTTTTAACAGAATAGGGATAATTCCCGTTCCGGTTCCCAGATCCAACGCCTGTTCCCCTTTCTTCACCCTGGCAAAGTCAGACAGCAGCACCGCATCGATACCATAACAAAAATCCCTGGTATTCTGGATAATATGATAGCCATTTTGCAGATCATCCAAACGCTCATTTTCCTTCAATGGGATATTCATCTTTTTCTCCTGTCATTATTCCAGTTCCTTCATCATCTTCTGCTCTTCTTTGGAAAGCTTCATCTTCTCTTTCCGGCTGCATCCTCTGGAACGGAATTTTAACTCTTCTACTTTATACTCACGGATCTCTTTCTCATCGTTGACATCCATAATCACTTTTACCAGCTGACGAAGTACATTGACACTCTGTACCTCACCCTTGATACCTTCCGGTGTCATTACCTGATCTCCGATATTCGGCAACTGTTTGTTCAGATACTCGTATGTCTCCTGCTCATTTTTCAGGCAGCACATCAGACGGCCGCAGACACCTGAGATCTTGGTCGGATTCAGTGACAGATTCTGCTCTTTCGCCATCTTGATCGATACCGGAGCAAATTCTGACAGATAGGTATGGCAGCACAGAGGGCGACCGCAGATACCGATACCTCCGAGAATCTTCGTCTCATCTCTCACACCGATCTGACGCAGCTCAATACGTGTTTTGAAGATCGCCGCCAGATCCTTTACCAGTTCACGGAAGTCGATTCTTCCGTCTGCGGTAAAATAAAAGAGAATCTTGTTGTTGTCAAAGGTATATTCCACATCGATCAGCTTCATCTCCAGCTGATGCGCACGGATTTTCTTGACACAGACCTGATATGCTTCTTTCTCTTTTTTACGATTACTCTCTTCTTTGGCATCATCCTTCTGTGTAGCCATGCGGATCACATCTTTTAAAGGCTGTACCACCTGCCTGTCGTCTACTTCTTTCGGACCCAGTACCACTGTGCCGTATTCCACACCGCGGGCTGTCTCCACGATTACATGATCTCCCGGTTTCATCTGAAAACTCTTCGGATTGAAATAATAAATCTTTCCTACATTCCGAAACCGGACACCGATAATTTTTACCATTCTAGTTCTCCCTGATTGTCATGAAGAGCAGTTCCATAACCAGATCAAAATTTACATTGGAATGCAGACGCTCTCTGGCCTTTCCTATGGCATCTATAATATTCTCTATACCCTCATAGGAACTTTTCTTTGCTCTTTCTTTAATATAATTATACTGGTCTTTAAATATCAGACCATCTACTTCTTTTGTCGCCTTAAACAACAGTACATCCCGAAACCACATGGTAAACAGATCCAGATAATCGTAAATATTCTGTTTTTCCGCTGTCAGTTCTTTGATCATCTCCACCAGTTCGTACAGTTCCAGCTCATTGCTCTTTCTGAGAAGTCGGAAAGCTCTCTCCGCCATCTCGGCAAATTCCGTAGATTCTGCGATCTGTTTTGCTTTCCCGATATTTCCCTGGGCAAATGCCGCGTCGATCTGCGCCTGATAATCCGGCAGATGCATATGCTCCATCAGATATTCTTTCACATCACTCTCTTTCACCGGACGCAGATTCAAGGTCACGCACCGGGAAGAAATCGTAGGAAGCAGAGAATCCGCATTGCTGGTCAAAAGCAGGATCACCGCATAAGCCGGTGGCTCCTCGATGGTCTTTAACAATGCATTCTGCGCCTGCAGTGTCAGTTTTTCCGCTTCGTTCAGAATATAGATTTTATAAGGACCTGTATAAGGTTTGATGGATACATCATCAATCAGCTGGATACGAATATCCTCGATACCGATAGAATTCGGTTTCTCATGTGTGATCGTAATAATATCCGGGTGATTTTTGCTTAACGCTCTCTTACAGGAGTCACATTCCATACATGGATCTGTTCCATGCTTTTCACACTGCAGTGCCATGGCAAATGCAGAAGCCAACATCTTCTTTCCTGCTCCTACCTCACCGTTAAAAATATACGCATGTGAAACTTTCCCCATCTGAATGGCATTCTGTAAATGATTTACAACATCATCATGTCCGATAATCTCATGAAATCCTGCCATACAATCACCTCCTGTGTTCTTTTGTTTTCTGTGGTAATCTCCGGTTTTATCACCACAGGCTTCCACAGCTGCTTTTTTCACAATATCTCCGCGCAAAAGAATACTATATTATATTGTACTCTGTCTGCGGAATATCATTATTATAGCACACTCCTTAAATACTTTTCAATCTCAGAGTAGCCTCCCGCCCCGTCCATATTGGAAAATCTATGGGAGATTCCTGCCTGCCGGATCTTTTCCTCACTGAAATCCTGTGTATCTGCCAGAAATCTCCGGCACATTTCTTCGTATTTCGGTGCTTCCTGCGTCTCTTCCCTCGCGATTGCCCGCTTCAGGCGTTCTCCGTCTTCCACTTCTATATAAATGGGACGGATCTTTTCCTCTCCATAATATGCCTTTAATTTTTCATAGGATTCCAGTGTTCCGATTCCCAGATAGCTTTTCTCTTCCAGATTCATATTATCCGCCGTAAAATACCGCCACAGCCCGTAAACCGTCTCATACCCCCGGTCTTCGATAATCTTTCCCTCTGCTTTCAGTTTCTGAAAATCCTCTTCCGTCACAAAATGGTACTCCCTGCCATCCAGTTCCCCGTCCCGGATCGGGCGGGTGGTGTAGATCACCAGACGTTCCAGAGAAAACTCCGGATTTCTTAAAAGGCGCTGATAAATCGTATCTTTTCCCGATGCGCTCTTTCCCATAATATAAAACAATTTGCCCATAATCAGCATTCTCTCTTTCTATTCACTCCCATCTATCTTACCAGACCACCGGAAACTCTTCCAGATATTTTAAACATTTCTTAAAAGAGTTTAGAAATCCTTTATCTCATTTCCATAAAATGGACACAAACTCCATGTATACTTACAGTATCAAAACAAAGAGGACGGCGGATGCAGATGATGACAGCCAGAGCCAGTAACAAAGACTGAACATCGTTGCCGGAATATTTTACAAACCCTGTGACTGTCGGACCTCGACAAAAAACAATTACCTTTTATATAGATTCGTGCAGCTGTTTGCACCAGCTGCCAAAACACTTTTTCATACTGCCGGGGCACTAAAACCCCGGCCCTCCCTTTTCTAATTATTGATATGCAATGCAAGTAAAACAAAATTGCCGCAGGAAGTTAAAATTCCTGCGGCAGTTTCGTTTCTCAATCGTAACGATTCAGTACCCTCGCGAAATACTGCCTACTGAATCGTTACTCTCAACCTTTATATTGTATATTTACTCTGTGCAATAATATCTTACAGATATTTTTTCAGGACATCTACTTTATCCAGTTTTTCCCACGGCAGATCCAGATCATTTCTTCCGAAATGTCCGTAAGCTGCAGTCTGTTTGTAGATCGGTCTTCTCAGATCCAGCATCTTAATGATTCCGGCCGGTCTCAGATCGAAGTTTTCACGGATGATCTCTACCAGTTTTTCATCGCTCACTTTACCGGTTCCTGCGGTGTCTACGTTGATGGAAGTCGGATGTGCCACACCGATCGCATAAGACAGCTGGATCTCACACTGGTCAGCCAGACCTGCTGCTACGATATTCTTTGCAACATAACGTGCTGCGTAAGCTGCGGAACGGTCAACTTTGGTGCAGTCTTTTCCGGAGAAAGCTCCGCCACCGTGACGACCATATCCACCGTAAGTATCTACGATGATCTTTCTTCCTGTCAGACCACTATCACCGTTTGGTCCGCCGATTACGAATCTTCCTGTCGGATTTACAAAGAATTTGGTATCTGCATCTACCATCTCTGCCGGAAGAACCTCATCGAAGACATATTTTTTGATATCTTCGTGGATCTGTTCCTGTGTTACATCCGGATCGTGCTGTGTGGACAGTACGACTGCATCCAGACGGTATGCTTTTCCGTTATCATCGTATTCTACAGTTACCTGAGATTTTCCGTCCGGTCTCAGATAAGCCAGTGTGCCGTCTTTTCTTACCTTCGTCAGCTGTCTGGTCAGTTTGTGTGCCAGAGAGATGGCCAGCGGCATATATTCTTCTGTCTCGTTGGTTGCGAAACCGAACATCATACCCTGATCTCCTGCTCCGATGGCATCGATCTCTTCGTCAGACATTTTATGTTCTTTTGCTTCCAGCGCTTTGTCGACACCCATAGCGATATCGGTGGACTGCTCGTCGATGGCTGTGATCACACCACAGTTCTCTGAATCAAAACCGTATTTTCCTCTGTCATATCCGATCTCACGAACGGTATCTCTTACGATTTTCTGGATATCTACATATCCCTTTGTTGTGATCTCACCCATAACCAGTACCAGGCCGGTGGTGATCGCTGTCTCGCAGGCTACACGGCTCATCGGATCCTGTTCCATCAGTGCGTCCAGGACTGCATCGGAAATCTGGTCACAGATTTTGTCCGGATGGCCTTCGGTTACAGATTCGGAAGTAAATAAACGTTTTTCCATTCTCATTCTCCTTTTTCTTTTGGGGTTTACCCCTGGGTGCTTTTCTCCCGGGTTTATCGTTCAAGATAATGTCATATCGCATTTTCTTTCCAACGTATAATCTAAAAATGAGCCCGCCAAAAGCGGACTCAATACTTCGATATATCAAATCCCCTTATTGTTCGATTACTCGCTCAGGTAGGCACCTTCCGTATCCGGGGTTGCCGTGACTTCATAGATCCTATGTATCTCCATCACTCTGAATAAGAGAAAAGCTTTCTATACAATTTACGTCTAATAACATAACGCAGTTTTGCCTGTTCGTCAAGGGGGAAACGGTGTCAGGCACCATAAAATTTTTATAAATAGGTCAAATCTTGATTTTCATCCATTTTCCGCTCCGGAACCGTATGCCGCTTAGCATCAGACGACAGAACTGATCCGCTACGATACCCATCCAGATTCCGTAGATTCCCCAGCCAACAATATAGCAACATATATACGAAACAGCCGTTCTCACAAAGGTAACGCTGATGGTAGAACTGATCATGGTGTACACCACATCACCCGCACCGCGCAGTGCTCCGGTGAATACCACCTGACAGATCTGGAACAGTACGATCACTATCAAAATCCGGCTGATTCTCACACCGATCTCCACGATATGTGCTTCTGCAAAGAACAGTCCGAACAGCCACTTTCCGCAGAACAGATAGAACATGGACATAAAAACAGCCATCACAAGTGCCACTTTTTCACAGGTCATTCCGTGTCGCTTTGCCTCCTGCGGTTCTTTGCTTCCGAGACTCTGCCCGATCAGTGCCACGGCTGCCGCCTGCATACCATCACCGAAAGAGAACGACAGACTCAGCGCATTCATTCCCACCTGATGTGCCGCCATCGCCGCCGTTCCCATGTCAGCCGCCATCACAGCGGTTGACATAAAACCGATACGCATCAGAATCTGCTCCACGAATGTACTGCTTGAAAGTTTTAAGATTATTTTTACCGATTCGAACCGTTTCCACAGCCCTTCTTTTATAACATACGGAATACTGAGGAAAGAATCCTTCCGAAACAGTGACATTACACTGATCGTACACCCCACAACCGTTCCAAGCACCGTCGCCAGTGCTGCTCCGCGGATCCCCAGCTTAGGGAATCCAAGATGACCGCCGATCAAAAGATAATTTCCAATAATATTGACGATGCTGGATATGGTGTTGGTATACATCGCGATTTTGGTGTTTCCTGCCCCTCTCTGTGCAGCATTGATCACCATGGATATAATATTAAAGATCATCCCACCCATAATAATCTGAAAATAAATCACCGCTCCGTCATGGGTATCCGGTGCGGATCCACACTTTTCCATCAGCCATCCTGCCAGACTCACACAGGCAACCGTGATGACCGCGCCGAAGAGAATCGTAAGAAGGATTGCCTCTGCCAGCGTTTCATTTGCTCTTCTTTTGTCTTTTTCTCCTGTTCGTCTGGCAACGATCGCGGCAATCGCCACGTTCATCGCAAAAAATAAAGACAGTCCGAGGAATTTTGGCTGTGTCGTCAGTCCCACCGAAGCCACTGCTTCCGAACCGAGTCCACTGACCATATAGACATCGATCATGCCCGCCAGCGAGATAAAAAAAGACTCAAAGACTGCCGGCCATGCGATTTTCAATACTTTCGTCAATTCCTTTTTCTGTTCCACCCATCCGTTTTTCCGGCTTTCGCCGGATACCGAGTGTCCTTCCATCTGCTCACTCCTTTTCTTTCTCATGTACTCTCGTTCAAAATTCAAACACTTCCGGAAAAATAATCGGAATAAAATAAGTAACAGAAGCTCTTTTTCTACCGATCGTTCAGTAGCAAAAGAGCTTCCGCTTTTCGCATGCATCTTCGTCACTTTCCGACAGAGATACGATTATTTACGTGGCCAATAAACCATGGGATCTTTTGATCCGGGATCCTGCCACACAATCTGCATTATAAGATCCTGTCTGCTCTTACAGCTTGTCTCCTCTACGGATATAACCCGGTTTTTCCGGCTCTGCAATAATCTGATTGCTGTGGATCAGTTTCGCATGTTTGTCAATGACCATATTTTCCACATGCACATCTTTGCCGATCACTACGTCTGCATTTACCACACAGTTGCGGACAACCGCACCTTTCCTGATCTCACATCCACGTCCAATGATTGAATTTTCTACCGTTCCTTCTATCAGACATCCATTGGAAATTACGGATGATTTTACATTGCTGCCTTCAAAATACTGGGTCGGGCAGGAATCGTTGGTACGGGTATAGACCGTCCACTCTTCATGAAACAGCTCTCTTGCTTTCCTGCGGTCAAGCAGTTCTTCGTTGGCATCAAAATAACTCTTGAGATCGGTCATTGCTGCAAAATAACCTCTGTGAGATACTCCACGGATATCCATCTCTCCACAGGATTCATTGAGTGCATCTGCCAGTGTATATACGGAAGACAGCTTGCGTCCTTTATCGATCAGATCCAGGAAGATCTCTTTTTTCATTACATAGGTGTCCATGAAAATATTTCTGTTTTTTACATTTCCGTGGTTTGGTTCCAGAGACAGCACACCTTTTTGTTTGTTCAGATTCAGCACCTGGCAGTTCAGGAAATGATCTTTTGCATTGTCCACATTCTGATACATCAGTGTGATATCCGCACCGGATTCGATATGGTTCTGTAAAAATTCTTCGTAATCTGCAGTATAAACCATATAGCTTGGTACGATGACTACGTACTCTTCACTCATCTCCTCAATGGCATCCAGGTTTTCCACATAAGCTGCCAAATCCGTACTGTAAATACTATTTTCGTCTCCGTTTTCACAGAACAGAAGATTTAAATTGCCACGTTTGGAATTGATATTGTAGTGACGTCCGGTTCCCAGATGTTCTACCAGAGAACGTGGCTTTCTGCGGATGTACACCTGAATAGAATCAATTCCACTGTTACTCATATTAGAAATCGGGAAGTCGATCACACGATATCTTCCGAGAAAAGAGATCGCTCCGGTCGGACGATAAGCCTGCATCGGATTCCCCTGTATATTATTGCCTGCGAAATTTACGATTCCAAATGCTCTACTCATCTTATTCTTCCCCCTTTACACGTTTTGCAACCAGTTCGATATTTTCACTGTCTGCACTGCCGACAACCGCATTCTTTCCGATCTTTACGTTGTCCGCGACAAGGGCGCGTGTTACGACTGCACCTTCTTCTACTTCCACACCCGGCATCAGTACACTGTCAATAATTTTTGCTCCCGGTGCTACTTTTGCTCCTGTAAACAGGACAGAGTTCTTAACCAGACCATCCACGATACATCCCTGTGTGATAAATGCTCTCTCTATACTCGCCTGCGCACCGATATACTGTGGCAGCGCATCGGTATCCTGGGTATAGATCTTCCAGGAACTGTCGGCAAGATCCAGTGCATTGTTCTTATCCAGCAGATCCATATTGGCTTCCCATAAGGAATCGATGGTTCCCACATCTTTCCAGTATCCTTTGAACTTATATGCATACAGTGTTTTCTGGTCTTCCAGCATTCTTGGGATGATGTCTTTTCCGAAATCATGGTTGGAATCCGGATCTTTCATATCAGCAAGAAGCATCTTCCGAAGCAGTTTCCAGTTAAAGATATAGATTCCCATGGATGCCAGATTGCTCTTAGGCTCCGCAGGTTTCTCCTCGAATTCTACGATTTTTCCGCCTTCTTCTGTATTCATGATACCAAAACGGCTTGCTTCTTTCATCGGAACCTCAATAACGGCGATGGTTGCATCTGCATGATGTTCTTTGTGGTAATCAAGCATCTCATCGTAGTCCATCTTGTAAATATGGTCACCCGAAAGAACCAGCAGATATTCCGGTGCATAGGTATCAATAAAGTCAATGTTCTGAGAAATAGCATCCGCAGTTCCTCTGTATACGTCCAGGTTTGCATCTGCTTTTTCCCGTGGTGGCAGAATATATACGCCGCTGTCTTTGGTATCCAGACCCCATCTTCTTCCTGCGGCTGCATAACTGTTCAGCAGGACGGATTCGTACTGAGTCAGTACGCCGACTACATCGATTCCACTGTTTGCACAGTTACTCAGTGGAAAATCAATGATCCGATATTTTCCGCCGTATGATACTGCAGGTTTGGCAACTTTTTTTGTCAGGTCATGAAGTCTGCTTCCTCTTCCTCCAGCCAGGATCATAGCCAACATGTTATTTTGCTTCATATGTATGCCCTCTCTTTCATATTTCTGTGCCTATTATACTATTTTTTATGCTATTATGCTACATATTTCCAGAAGAAAACCGAATTTATTGAATGATTTTACCAAATCCTAACATTTATATTTTTATTTTTCAGTACATTCTCCTGTTTCTTTCCATCGCTCTTATGTTTTCTCCACAGGCACAGACATTGCCGGGGGTTCTGTTTTTCCACGGCAAACACGGGAGGCTTTCTCATAATTTTACAGAATCTTTAGAATTATCCCACTTTGTTTAGATGAAAAAGCACATGCTATATGCTATACTTGATATATCATTATGGGTACTTCTGCCCGTCTATATCAAAACAGAAAACAGGTGAAACTATGAAACTGAAAAATCGTATGGTTATCTCATTTTTTGTGATCATTCTGGTTCCTCTGATCCTGACCGGTGTTGCAGTTGCCGGTTTTACCATGTATCAGGTCTGGTCACTGGAAAAGAAATATGGAATCGAAGGGGTTACTTATGAAAATCTCTCCAACAATACCATGCTATTGAGCAAAATGACGCAGAAAACATTCTCCACTCTCGAGAAAACAGCCTCTTCGGATCCGGAAAAGCTGGAGGAAACTTCTTATCTGAATTCGCTGAATCAGGATCTGACCGGGAAAAATGCTTATCTGCTGATCCGGAAGGGTAACGATATGTTTTACTGTGGTTCCCCGACACAGGATGAACTGCTCTTTTCCGAACTTCCGGAATACGGCGATCCTTCTGCAGACAATGACCGGGGGGTCTATATCGGTGCCGATGTACAGTCCCTTATCAAGCAGGTGGATTTTACCTTTACTGACGGTGTCAAAGGAAGTGCGTTTATTATTTTCCATTCCAATTCCATGGTTCCTCAGTTAAAGAAGATCCTGCTGGATACTGTGTTTGTGATCATCCTGATCCTGATTCTCACTGCCCTGGGGCTTTGTACCTGGACATATCGCGGCGTAATGACTCCACTAACTCAGCTGAAGGAAGCGACAAAAAATATCAAGGAAGGCAATCTGGACTTTACAATTGAAAAAACAGGCGTGGATGAGATCGGAGATCTATGTGATGATTTTGAGGAAATGCGCAAACGCCTGAAGGAGTCTGCTGAAGAAAAAGTGGCATTTGACAAGGAAAATAAGGAACTGATCAGCAATATTTCCCATGATCTGAAGACACCGATCACAGCTGTCAAGGGTTATGTGGAAGGCATCATGGACGGCGTGGCAGACACGCCGGAGAAGATGGATCGATATATCCGCACCATCTATAATAAGGCAAATGAAATGGACCGGCTGATCAACGAACTGACCTTTTATTCCAAGATCGATACAAACCGGATCCCGTATACGTTCAACAAGATTCATATCAGTGATTATTTTGAGGACTGTGTGGATGAACTGAGCGTGGAACTGGAATCGAGCGGCGTATCGCTGACGTATTTTAATTATCTGGAGGAGGATGCGGTGGTGATCGCAGACGCAGAACAGTTGAAGCGTGTCATCAACAATATCGTCAGCAATTCTCTCAAATATATGGACAAACCGAAGGGCGTCATTAACATCCGCCTGCGCGATGTAGGTGATTTTATCCAGATTGAAATCGAGGATAACGGCAAGGGCATCGCACAAAAGGATCTGGCAAATATTTTTGAACGTTTTTACCGCACGGATGCTTCGAGAAATTCTTCAAAAGGCGGAAGCGGTATCGGACTTTCGATCGTCAAGAAGATCATGGAGGATCACGGCGGTCAGGTCTGGGCTACAAGTAAAGAGGGCACAGGTACAACGATGTATCTGGCTTTGAGAAAATATCAGGAGGTACCGGTACATGAGTAAGATTTTGATTATTGAGGATGAAGAGGCGATCGCGGATCTGGAGAAGGATTATCTGGAACTGAGCGGGTTTGAGGTGGAGATCGAGCATCGGGGTGATGTCGGACTAAAACGTTCTCTGACAGAAGATTTTAATCTGGTGATCCTGGATCTGATGTTGCCGGAGATGAACGGGTTTGATATCTGCCGGGAGATCCGGGCACAGAAGAACACGCCGATCATTATGGTTTCTGCCAAGAAAGATGACATCGACAAGATCCGGGGACTTGGACTCGGAGCAGACGATTACATGACAAAACCTTTCAGTCCCAGTGAACTGGTGGCAAGAGTAAAAGCGCATCTGGCGCGGTATGAGCGGCTGATCGGATCGGGTGTACAGGAAAATGATATTATTGAGATCCGCGGGATCAAGATTGATAAGACAGCACGAAGAGTCTGGGTGAATGGAGAGGAAAAGAATTTTACCACCAAGGAATTCGATCTTCTGACCTTCCTGGCACAGAATCCGAACAGAGTGTTTACAAAGGATGAGTTATTCCGGGAAATCTGGGATATGGAGTCTGTGGGAGATATTGCTACGGTTACGGTGCATATTAAGAAGATCCGGGAGAAGATCGAGTTTAATACGGCAAAACCGCAGTATATTGAAACGATATGGGGGGTTGGATACAGATTTAAAGTTTAATAGGAAGTTTGTTGTTCCTGTTTTTACCTGATCGACAAAGGTCCGTCGAAGAAAGGCGCCCTCATGGAAAGCAGGCAGGGTCTGCGCTCGGTTTGAGCCTGTAGTCTCAAACTCGTGCTCGACAATCTGCCAACTTTCCATGAGGGCGCCTTTCTTCGACTGCGATTGTGGTGTGGAGAAGGTTGCGGTCGTAATTGTATAGATTTTCCATTTGCCAACGCACAGCAATCGGCTGACCGTTTCTGATCCAGGCAACACTTTGTGGGCGCTTAGGGGAAGCTTTGAAATCCAGCCCTTACGGAGACTTAGGCTCGAGCGCTCTCGCGAGAGTCTTAGTCGCAGTTAGGGATTAGTTCAAAGTTCCCCTGCCCACGTTGCCAGGATTAGAAACGATCAGCCGATTGCGTCCGTTCTATGTTATCTCTCTCCTCCCCCAGAAGAGTAATTTTATCCCCTTAAAAATGCCCAACATCTGATAAATCAGTCCCCGCCAACGCACAGCGGCCGGATGACCGTTTCCGGTCCAGGCAACACTTTGTGGGCGCTTAGGGGAAGCTTTGAAATCCAGCCTTTACGGAGACTTAGGCTCGAGCGCTCTCGCAAGAGTCTTAGTCGCAGTTAGGGATTAGTTCAAAGTTCCCCTGCCCACGTTGCCGGGACCGGAAACGGTCCTCCGGCCGCGTCCGTCCTACAACATATGATTTACTAAATAAAATTACTCTTCAATCGTAACCTTATCCAGATGCCAGATCTCATCCACATACTGCTGAATCGTTCTGTCAGAAGAGAATTTACCTGCACTGGCAGTATTCAGAAGAGCCATCTTCGCCCATCCTTCGCTGTCTCTGTAAGCAGCTTCCACCTTCTTCTGTGCTTCTGCATAAGACTTGAAGTCTGCCAGGATAAAGTAAGTATCTGCGCGATCACTGCAGTTTGTGTTCAGCAGAGAATCGTAGATCTCATGGAACATGTTGAAATCTCCGTTGGAGTAAGTTCCATTGATCAGCTGCATCAGTACGTTACGGATATCCGGATCATTGTTGAAGTACTGCATTGGATCGTATCCGCCGTTGTTTTCGTAGTTGATAACCTGATCAGCGGTCAGACCGAAGATGAATGCATTCTCTGCACCAACTTCTTCTACGATTTCCACGTTTGCACCATCCATGGTTCCCAGAGTCGGTGCACCGTTCAGCATGAACTTCATATTACCGGTACCGGATGCCTCTTTACTTGCAGTGGATATCTGTTCGGAAACATCTGCTGCTGCGAAAATCAGTTCCGCATTGGATACACGGTAGTTTTCGATAAATACAACTTTCAGTTTACCATTGATAGAAGCATCGTTATTGATCACATCTGCAACGGAATTAATCAGTTTAATGGTCAGTTTTGCACGGCGATATCCAGCAGCTGCCTTTGCACCGAAGATGAATGTTCTTGGATAGAAATCCATTTCCGGATGTGCCTTGATCTCGTTGTACAGATACATAACGTGCAGAATATTCATCAGCTGACGTTTGTACTCATGCAGTCTCTTAACCTGAACATCGAAGATGGAGTGCGGATTGACTTCAATTCCGTTATGCTCCTGGATGTATTTTGCCAGACGTACTTTGTTCTGATATTTGATATTCATGAACTCCTGCAAAGCTTTCTTGTCATCCGCGTAAACTTTCAGTTTTGCCAGTTCCGGCAGATTGGTGATCCAGCCGTCACCGATATGATCGGTGATCCAGTCAGCCAGCAACGGGTTCGCATGCATCAGGAAACGTCTCTGTGTGATACCGTTTGTCTTGTTGTTGAATTTCTCAGGATACATCTCGTAGAAATCTTTCAGCTCCTGTTTTTCCAGGATCTCGGTATGCAGTCTTGCAACACCGTTTACAGAATAACCGCCGGCGATTGCCAGGTGGGCCATCTTCACCTGTCCGTCATAGATGATAGCCATCTTCCGGATCTTTTCCTGATTTCCCGGATATTTGTTCTGGATCTCCAGGATAAATCTGCGGTTGATCTCTTCGATGATCTGGTATACACGAGGAAGCAGTTTGGAGAACAGCTCGATCGGCCATTTTTCCAGAGCTTCTGCCATGATGGTATGGTTGGTGTATGCACAGGTATGTGTTGTGATATCCCATGCTTCTTCCCAGGTCATTCCTTCTTCGTCCAGCAGGATACGCATCAGTTCGGCAACCGTCATGGTCGGATGGGTATCATTCAGCTGGAAGGTTACTTTCTTCGGCAGATCATGCAGATCGTCGTGGTTCTTTTTGAATTTTGCGATTGCTTCCTGGATACTTGCAGAAATGAAGAAATACTGCTGTTTCAGACGAAGCTCTTTACCTGCATAATGGTTATCATTCGGGTACAGAACCTCTACGATATTCTTAGCCAGGTTTTCCTGTTCAACGGCTTTATGATATTCTCCCTTGTCAAACAGATCCAGACGGAAATCAGTGATCGGTTCTGCATCCCAGATTCTCAGAGTGTTGACGATCTTGTTATTGTAACCAACGATCGGCATATCGTAAGGAATAGCCATTACAGACTGATAACCTTCCTGGATGAACTGATTTCTTCCGGTAGCTGCATCATATTCCACGCGTACATATCCGCCGAATTTTACTTCTTTTGCATATTCCGGACGACGCAGTTCGAATGGATAACCATCTTTCAGCCAGTTATCCGGTACTTCTATCTGATAGCCGTCTTCGATTTTCTGTTTGAACAGACCATAGTGATAACGGATACCACAGCCATATGCACAGTATCCCAGAGTTGCCAGGGAATCCAGGAAACATGCTGCCAGTCTTCCCAGACCACCGTTACCCAGTGCCGGATCCGGCTCCTGATCTTCGATCACGTTCAGATCAAATCCCAGCTCGTCCAGTGCTTCCTTTACTTCTTTATATGCAGTCAGATTGATCAGATTATTACCCAGGGCACGACCCATCAGAAACTCCATGGAAAGATAATATACGATCTTCGGATCATCTTTCTCATACTGTTTTTGAGTTGCCAGCCAGTTATCGATAATAACATCTTTTACAGCCAGAGAAACGGCCTGGAAGATCTGCTGTTGTGTTGCTTCATCGATTGTCTTACGGTAAAGCATCTTTACGTTTTCTTTGACCGCTTTTTTAAACTCTTCTTTTTTGAAATGACTGTCTAACATTGGAAACCTCCTCATTTGCAATGATATTTATAATGATACAGAAAGCAAACAGATCCTGTATCATGAAAAAGGGGCTGATACATTTGTACCCGCCCCCTGATCCACATACTTTGTTACAATTTGCTAATTGTAAAGGTACTGAATTTTCAATACAACTAATTCATTTTCTCAACTCCCAGTGTTACTTCCTGGGAATTGATATTCCAGGATTTTACATAACCCTGAGCAGTATCGGTAAGCAGCTTCTCTGCCAATACCTCTGCCTGAATCTCTTCCGCATGTGCCTTCATAATGTCTTCAATTACTTTGTTGTCTTTCACATACACCTGGATCTTATCCATTACTTCAAAGCCAGCTTCTTTTCGCATGGTCTGGATCTTGCTGATGATCTCTCTTACGAAACCTTCTTCGATCAGTTCCGGAGTCAGATTGGTATCCAGAACAACTGCGATATCGTTGTCAGACTCGGTTACATAACCTTCCATCTGTGCAGTTTCGATCAGCAAATCCCCTTCTGATAATACAACTTCATTACCGTCGATGTCAAGTTTTAACTCGCCGTTTGCACGAAGCTCAGACATGGCTTTGTTTCCGTCAAGTTCGCTTAATGCTTTACGGATACCGTTTAACAGTTTTCCGTATTTCGGTCCTACGGTCTTCAGCTGCGGTTTGAAGCTGTAAGAAATAAAGTTTTCGATGTTATCGGTGAATTTTACTTCTTTTACGTTCAGCTCGTCTGCGATGATCGCGGTAAAGTATTCGGACAATCCGTACGGAGCTTTTACATACATGGCTGCGATCGGCTGACGGTTCTTGATGTTTGCAGTATTTCTGCAGGCACGGCCCATAACAACCACATTCAGCAGATGGTCCATATTTGCTTCCAGATCTTTGTCGATCCATTCTTTGTTGGCAACCGGGAAGTCACACAGATGGATGCTTTCCGGAGCATCTTTATCGATGCTTCTTACCAGGTTCTGGTAGATATCTTCGGTCATGAACGGAATCATCGGAGCAGCAACTTTGGAGATGGTTACCAGAGAAGTGTACAGTGTCATATAGGCATTGATCTTATCCTGTTCCATTCCTTTCGCCCAGAAACGTTCACGGCTTCGTCTTACATACCAGTTACTCATATCATCTACGAATTCCTGCAGTGCTCTTGCAGCTTCCGGGATCCGGTAGTTGTTCAGGTTGTCGTCTACGGTCTGGATCACGGTATTCAGTTTGGACAGCAGCCATTTGTCCATAACGGACAACTTATCATAATCCAGGGTGTATTTTGTTGCATCGAACTCATCGATATTTGCATAGAGTACAAAGAACGCATAGGTATTCCACAGAGTACTCATGAATTTTCTCTGACCTTCCTGTACCGCTTTTCCATGGAAACGGTTCGGCAGCCACGGTGCACTGTTGATATAGAAGTACCAACGGATCGCATCTGCCCCGTATGTCTGCAGTGCATCGAACGGATCTACCGCATTTCCTTTGGACTTACTCATCTTCTGACCATTTTCATCCTGTACATGACCCAGTACGATAACGTTCTGGTACGGAGCCTTGTTGAATAACAGGGTGGATTCCGCCAGCAGAGAGTAGAACCATCCACGGGTCTGGTCTACTGCTTCTGAGATAAACTGTGCCGGGAACTGCTGTTCAAAAAGTTCTTTATTTTCAAATGGATAATGATGCTGTGCAAATGGCATTGCTCCTGAGTCGAACCAGCAGTCGATAACTTCCGGTACTCTGTGCATCGGTTTTCCGCATTCCGGGCATTTGATGGTGATGTCATCGATGTACGGACGATGGAGTTCTACGGTTTTTGCACGCTCGTCACCGCTCATCTCATACAGTTCTTCTCTGCTTCCCACAGAATGCTGGCATCCGCACTCACATTCCCAGATATTCAGAGGAGTTCCCCAGTAACGGTTTCTGGAAATACCCCAGTCCTGCACATTCTCCAGCCAGTCGCCGAAACGACCTTTACCGATGCTTTCCGGGATCCAGTTGATGGTATTGTTGTTACGGATCAGATCATCTTTTACCGCTGTCATCTTGATAAACCAGGATTCTCTTGCATAATAGATCAGTGGTGTATCACAACGCCAGCAGTGTGGATATTCATGCTCGAATTTCGGTGCTTCGAAGAGTTTTCCTTCTTTGTCCAGATCCACCAGAACTTTCGGATCAGCATCTTTTACAAAGATATCTGCATACGGAGTTTCTTTGGTCAGATGACCTTTTCCATCTACAAACTGTACGAACGGCAGATTATAGTTGCGTCCGATACGGCTGTCGTCTTCACCGAAAGCCGGTGCAATATGAACGATACCGGTACCATCGCTCATGGTTACGTAAGTATCACAGGTAACAAAATGTGCTTTCTTTTTCTGTTTTGCTGCTGCTTCGCCTGCGCATGCATACAGCGGTTCGTATTCTTTGTATTCCAGATCTTTTCCTGTATATTTCTCAAGAACTTCGTAAGCCGGTTTCTCTTCGTCTCCCAGTTTGCCAAGCACTTTGTCCAACAAGGCTTCTGCCATGTAATAGGTGTATCCGTCAGCTGCCTTTACTTTACAGTAAGTCTCATCCGGGTTCACACACAGTGCCACGTTGGAAGGCAGTGTCCACGGAGTTGTGGTCCATGCCAGGAAATAAGCATCTTCGCCGATCACTTTAAAGCGAACGATCGCGGAGCGTTCTTTTACGGTTTTGTATCCCTGAGATACTTCCTGTGCGGAAAGCGGTGTTCCACAGCGCGGACAGTAAGGTACGATCTTGAATCCTTTATATAACAGACCTTTGTCCCAGATCTGTTTCAGTGCCCACCACTCAGACTCGATAAAATTATCATCATAAGTTACATATGGATGCTCCATATCAGCCCAGAAACCTACCGTAGAAGAAAAATCTTCCCACATGCCTTTGTATTTCCAGACACTTTCTTTGCACTGCTGGATAAATGGTTCCATACCATATTCTTCGATCTGTTCTTTTCCGTCCAGCCCCAGTTTCTTTTCTACTTCCAGCTCTACCGGAAGACCATGGGTATCCCAGCCGGCTTTTCTCGGTACCATGTATCCTTTCATGGTACGGTAACGTGGGATCATATCCTTGATGACACGGGTCAGCACGTGACCGATATGCGGTTTGCCGTTTGCTGTCGGCGGTCCGTCATAAAATGTGTAGGTTTCTCCCTGTTTTCTCTGTTCCATACTTTTTTCAAAAATATGATTTTCCTTCCAGAACTGTTCTGTCTTTTTCTCTCTGTCCACAAAGTTCAGATTGGTTGACACTTTCTGATACATCTCAGAATCCTCCTTTATTATTTTCAAAAGCGGTTTGTTATACTTCTTCCTGTAAATTCAAAAAGCCTTCGTCCCTGTAACAGGACGAAGGCTACATTACCATCGTTATACCACCTCTTACAATGTACGGGCTCTTCACCGATACACCTTCCCTTTAACGGCGGAACAACCGGCATCTCCTACTGTCCGCAGGTTTCAGAGTGCAACTCAGGAGTGATGTTCATCTGACCGACCGGCACCGGGCTTCCACCTCCCCCGGCTCGCTGAGGCTTTCAGGCACAGACTACTGTCTCCGTCTTCGTTTTTACTAACCCTCATTATATATACCTGCCAAAGCGGTTGTCAAGGAATTTTACTGTTTTTCAAGGGTAAATTTCGCTTTATTTGTTGTTGTACTGTCCGTACCGATAAAAATTTCGAAAATACCTGCTTCACTCTCAAAAATATTATTTTCACTCAGGAAACAAAGCTGTGGTTCCGTAATGGTAAATTCCACTCTTGCCTCTTCTTCCGGCTGTAGGGTAACTTTCCGGAAATCTTTCAGTTCTTTAACCGGTCGTACCACGCTTGCGGCAACGTCATGGAGATACAACTGGATGGTTTCGGTTCCGGCACAGGTGCCTGTATTTTTTACGGTTACCGCTGCCCGGATGCTTTCTCCGTCTTTCATACTGTCTTTGTCCAGAGAAACTTCCGAAACAGTAAATGTCGTATAGCTCAGCCCGTAGCCGAACGGATACAGCGGTGCGTTTGGGATGTCCAGATATTTGGAACGAAAACGATCCTTGTCTTTGCCTTCCACATGGGGACGGCCGGTGGCATATTCGTTATAATGAACCGGAACCTGTCCCACACAGTACGGAAAGCTCATTGGCAGTTTTCCGGTCGGGTTGTATGCACCATACAGAACATCTGCGATCGCTCCGGCTCCCTCTGTGCCGGGCATCCATACTTCCAGAATGGCTTTTGCTTTCGCCTTGATGTCACGGATATCTAACGGACGTCCGGAGAACAGGACCACGACGATGTTGTTATTGACTTCTGCTACCCGATCCAGTAATTTCTGCTGAATCTCCGGAATCTGAATATTCGCATTACTGGTTGCCTCTCCTGACTGCAGACGGTCTTCACCGATACAGAGGATTACTTTTTTGGCTCCGGCTGCTGCCTTTACTGCCTCTTCCAACATCTGTGCCTCTTCCTGCGGTGTACAGGAAGATTCCTGTGTTCCCTCGGTGAATCCTTCCAGAACCACATCCTCGCCAAGCATCGGGGAACCCTGTGCAAAGACTACATTTTCTGCCAGATTTTCCTGTTTCAGCACTTCCCTGATTGTTTTTACATCTTTCGCCTCTCCGATGATCGACCAGGATCCCATCAGATTTCTGGTGTTTACATAAGGTCCGATATATGCTGTTTTTTCCGTTTTCTTTAGCGGCAGTATCTGTTCTTCATTTTTCAGCAGAACAAAGGATTTTCTTGCTGCTTCTCTTGCCAGTCTGCGGTGTTCTTCACATAGGATCACCTGTTTTTCCTTTTCTTCATCCGCATCTTTATACGGATGTTCGAACAGTCCCAGTTTATTTTTCAGCTCCAGTATCCGCATACAGCACTCGTCTATCAATTCTTCCGAAATCGTTCCTTCTTTCACCAGACGGCACAGGTTATCGCAGTAGATTCCTGTCATCATATCGATGTCCACGCCTGCTTCTACCGCCCTGATCGCAGCGTCTTCTTTATCTGCACAATAACCATGATAAATGGTTTCCTCAATCGCTGCCCAGTCTGAGATCAGCACTCCGTCAAATCCCATCTCATCGCGAAGAATACCCCGCATCAGTTTTTTATTACCAGTGGCCGGAATTCCGTTTACTGTATTAAAAGATGTCATAACCAGCGCTGCTCCGGCATCAATTCCGGCTTTGTAAGAAGGCAGATAAAATTCCCGGAAAGTATGCTCGGATAATTCTACTGTATTATAGTCTCTTCCTGCTGTCGGTGCTCCATACCCTGCAAAATGTTTCACACAGGCTGCGATCTTATACTCATCACTCAGGTTTTCCCCCTGAAAACCTTTTACCATACTCTCACAGAAGAGTCCGTTCAGATACGGATCCTCACCGGTGGATTCCATCACCCGTCCCCATCTGGCATCACGCACCAGATCAGTCATCGGGGCGAATGTCACATGCAGACCACTGACGGATGCCTCTTTTGCTGCGACCGCAGCGCATTTTTCTGAAAGCTCCGGCTCAAAGGTTGCTCCCTGTCCCAGCGGAATCGGAAATACGGTTTTGTAGCCATTGATGATGTCCAGCATGAATAACAGTGGGATATGATGCGGATGTTTTTCCATGTAGGATTTCTGGATTTTTTTGACCGTCTCCGCACCCATCGATCCGATCACTGAACCGGACAGTTCGATATTTTCTTCGGTAAATCCCATCTCTGCCATCGGTCCTGTGATCACCGTATCATCATCAAAAAAACCACCGATCACCTGGCTCATCTGATTCACCTTTTCTTCCAGTGACATATCGTTTAATAAAGCGATTAACTGCTCTTTTGTCATCGTTCTTCTCCTTATTGCGTCTTTGTAGTATTGGTTTTATTCTCTATAAGTTTACATAATGTTATTTTTAAATATCTTACTGTTTCTGATCCAACCATATATTTTACATCCACTATATAACACTCTGCCACTGTTTTGCAAGTCCCGTTCAGATACATTTTCTGTTACTGTGTACTGTACCCATTTCTTACAATCCGACGGATTCCAGGTTTTTTGTCGTATTTTGTCAATGGCTGTGGTATAATAGTTGAAATCAGGGTCTGCAGACCCTGTATTTTATAATGCAAAAATGGAAATCAAAGGAGTTTTTTATGAACAATCGAAGATACCGTCATCGCCTTCTCGCGCTCTCGGCGTCTATTTTGCTGGGCCTGTCCGGTCTGTCTTCTTCTGCGGTTGATGCTGCAGAAGTTACTGTTGAGCAACCGGCAGCATATACCACGGTTTCTCAGGACACGGGAAATCCATCCGCAGACACCAAAGAAGCGGCAGAAGGTCAGACCGAAGGCGAAACGACGGAACCGGAACGAATCGAACCGGATGCCTACTTTGAGCCAATCCAGTCCAACGACACCGCCAACTGGCCACAGGGGCCTGCCGTATGGGCAGAATCAGCCGTTGTCATGGATCTGGACAGCGGGACTTTCCTGTATTCCAAAAACATGGATGTCGCAAAGTATCCGGCCAGTATCACTAAGATTCTCACCACACTGATCGCGATCGAACATTCCCGTCCGTCCGAAAAAGTCACTTTTTCGGAAAATGCTGTCTACGGCATCGAACAGGGAAGTTCCAATATCGGAATCCGGCTTGGGGAAAACCTAACTATGGAAGACTGTCTGTACGGCATGATGCTCGAATCTGCCAATGAAGTCTGTGTCGCCGTGGCGGAACATATCAGCGGCAGTGTGGATGCATTCGTGGAACTGATGAACCAGAAAGCAGCTTCCCTGGGCTGCACGAACACGCATTTTACCAACCCGAACGGGCTTCCGGACGAGAATCATTATACGACGGCACATGATATGGCACTGATCGCACAGGCGGCATACAACAATGCAACGTTCCGCAAGGTCTGCCAGACGACTACCTACTGCATCGGAAAGACCAACAAGTGTGGGGAAGAGCGATGGCTGAGCAACCATCATAAGATGCTTCCGGACAGGGATTATACGTATGAGGGATGTACCGGCGGCAAGACCGGATTCACCCAGGCGGCGTTAAACACGCTGGTCACTTACGCCGAGCGGAATGGCAGACGGCTTGTATGTGTATCACTCCGAACGAATGGACGACAGATCTATACAGATACGGCTTCGCTGTTAGATTATGGATTCAATAATTTCCAGAATTATTCCATCTTCAACCGGAAAACCTGGGCAGATGCAAAGATGCTGTACCCGTCGCTGTACTTCGGACAGCCCGAGACAGTTGCAAATCTCCGCCCGACCTGCGCGGTAACGCTGCCGGCCGGCATGGATCTGTCCTCCGTAGAGACAACCTGCAACCCGGGAGACGGAACCCTCTGCCGCAGCTATACATACAACCAGTATCCGGTAGGCTACGAATCCATCCCGGACACTGCGATCCAGGCACTGTTACACAGTGAACCCACAAACATCTGCAAAAAGTCCGGGAGCGCTGCTGCATCTGATCTTGGAAATTCTGCAAAAGAAACAGCTTCCGGTATTTTCCAGAAAGTACTCGCATTTGTCGCTCCTGTGGGCACGATGATTGCCTCTTTTGTTACATCTGCATTTACAGCTGTCCCATGGTACTACTTCGTACTGGGCGGTGTACTGCTGCTGATTATTATTATGGAGATTGTGCTGGCGGTGAAGAAAAAGAAGAGACGGAAGAAGAGAAAAAGAACCCAAAAGAAACATATGAAATAGACAAACAGGCAGATTTGATCTTATGTGTCAAATCTGCCTGTTTCTTTTTATCACGTATCACTAATACATCCTGTAAACCAATTTCCCCTATCTGTTAGTTACTTCTTTTTCTGCAATCCATTTTTCAATCGTTGCCTGATTTACACCAAGAATTTTTGAAATCATTGCATTTGATATATTTTCCTTTATCATCGAACGACAAATCTCCTTTTTCGTATTTTGCGCTCCAAATTCATACTCCGCTTTTCGTAATTTCTGCTCTTCCTCTTTTTTGTCATATTCAAAAATACTCATAGCAATAACCTCCACACGGTTTCTTCTTAGAAATTCTGCCAGAACATTATCACGAATACAGGTATTTACCGCCTGATTCACAGCAGTCTCCAATGGCATCTTCTTCGCATACGTTCTGACTCTCGTTACATATTCTGTATATTTCCTCAGAATTGTACACTGTTCAAATAATTCCTGATTATATCCTTCATTAATATTTAAAGTTAATACTTTCAACTCCAGATTTAGCTCTCCATCGGAATGTTCAAACGCATCGGATAAATAATCTATCCACCATGCTTCCTTCTTTTCCCTCCCATTGCAGAGTACAATAAAATTAGGTGTCGGAACCGTTTGTAGAACAGAAGAATATAGGGATTTTTATCGGCCATCTTCTGAAATTCTCTGGAAATATAAAACAGATTTCTCAGTGGCATATTCGGATTATATGTCGATTGATGTTCAAACAAAAAAGATCCGTATGAATTACAAATGCCAGGTCATTCTTCATTTCCATATAAATTACATTTTTCAGAGTCACTATTTGCAATACTTCCGGATCTTCATAATTATTTTTACTGATTGCATTATAAAGTGACAGTAGATTCTTTTTGTCCGAAAACAGCTTGCGAAATACCGTATCCTTATAATTCTGGTTCGCTTTCACCTGTGTTCCCTGATTTTTCAATCTTCGTGTTTTTTGCTTTTGTTTTGCCATACAACTACCTCCATTACACAGGAGATACTTTTCTGAATACCGTTTACCTTTACAGTTCTCCTGCCCTTTTAAATTATAAGTTTTTGAGAAATAAAGCATAGATTCCTGAAATGTAAATAGAAATCAGACGACAAATATTGCCATTAGAATTGTATGATATATGCTTTTTTTCATACTACCATAGACGTTATGGGTTTGCAACAATCAATTAAATTTGCTGATGCATCTATGAATATACAAATACAAAAAAGACAGATCCCATTCCGTTCATGAGAATCTGTCTTTTTCTTTATTTTTCCAGTCGGAACATCCGTTTTTCCTCTGCCATACTGTCCGTGCCAACATAGACTTCAAACATTCCCGCTTCACTTTCATAGCCATGATCGGCCGTAAGAAATCTGAGTTTTGGCTCTGTTATGACAAATTCCACCACTTTTTCTTCCCCTGGCTGTAATGTGATCTTTTGAAAATCTTTCAATTCTTTCACCGGACGTACCACCGAGGCTGCCACATCATGAAGATATAACTGCACCGTCTCGGTTCCTGCTACGGTTCCCGTGTTTTTCACGGTGATCTTTGCCGTGATCTGCTGATCCGGCGTCATTTCTTCTCTGTCCAGCTGATAATCCGACAACACAAAGGTTGTATAACTGAGGCCATAACCAAATGGATACAGCGGCTTATTCGGAATATCCAGATATTTGGAGCGGAAACGGTCTTCCTCCTCTCCTTCTATGTAAGGGCGTCCCGTAGAATACTCATTATAATGCACCGGAACCTGACCGACACAATAAGGGAAGCTCATCGGCAGTTTTCCTGAAGGGTTGTATGCACCGTAAATCACATCCACGATCGCATGGGCTCCTTCTGTACCCGGCATCCATACCTGTAAGATTGTCTTCGCTTTCTGTTCGATCCTGCGAATATCCAACGGACGGCCGGAGAACAGCACAACGACAAGATTGTCATTCACCTGTGCTACTGCGTCCAGCAATTTCTGCTGCACTTCCGGGATCTGAATCGTTGCACTGCTGGTGGCCTCACCGGACTGCAGACGGTTTTCTCCGATAAACAGGACTACTTTTTCCGCTTCTTTTGCTTTTTCCACAGCTTCCTGCCGCATATACGCTTCCTGTTCACACGTATAAGACTCCGGCACATCCTGATCGGCAAATCCTTTTAAAACAATATCTGCACCCAGCATCGGGGATCCCTGGCAACATGTGACCGGTTCGGACGGATAAAGTTCTTCCATGGCTTCCTGTACGGTAATACTGTCTTTCGCTTCGCCGATAAAGGACCAGGAGCCCATCATATTTCTGTAGTTTACATAAGGTCCGATAAAGGCAGTCTTATCCTGCGGCTTCAATGGCAGTAAATCTTCTTCATTTTTCAGCAGTACAAAAGATTTTCTCGCCGCTTCTCTTGCCAGACTGCGATGTTCTTCACACAGAATATACTGCTTTTCTTCAGTTTCACTGGCATCTTTATACGGATGTTCAAATAACCCCAGTTTATTTTTCAGTTCCAGGATACGCATACAGGACTCATCCACCAGTTTTTCCGAAACTTTCCCGCTTCGAACCAATTCGCAGAGTTTTTCGCTGTAGATGCCCGCCATCATATCAATGTCCACCCCGGCCTCTATGCCACGGATGGCTGCCTCTTCTCTGTCTGCACAGTATCCGTGAACAATGATCTCCGCAATGGCTGCCCAGTCAGAGATCAGTACACCGGAAAATTGCATTTCCTCTCTTAAAATATCCCGCATCAGCTTTTTATTTCCACTGGCCGGCACACCATTTACCGTGTTAAAGGACGTCATTACAAGTGCTGCTCCCGCGTCGATACCGGCCTGATAAGATGGCAGATAAAATTGCCGGAACGTATGCTCCGATAATTCTACTGTATTATAATCTCTTCCTCCCGTCGGTGCACCATATCCCGCAAAATGTTTGACACAGGCCGCGATCGTGTATTTATCATCCAGATGTTCTCCCTGAAATCCCTGTACCATATTGCTGCAAAACAGGCTGTTCAGATAAGGATCCTCTCCTGTCGATTCCATCACCCGTCCCCATCTCGCATCCCGCACCAGATCTGTCATGGGAGCAAAGGTTACATGCAAACCACTGACCGATGCTTCCTTGGCCGCTACGGCCGCACATCTTTTTGACAGCTCCGGTTCAAAGGTTGCTCCCTGCGCCAGCGGAATCGGAAAAACGGTTTTGTATCCATTGATAATATCCAGCATAAAGAGCATGGGGATGTGATGCGGATGTTTTTCCATATATTCTTTCTGGATTTTTTTCAGATTTTCTGCTCCCATCGTTCCAAGGATGGATCCTGCCAGAGCAATATTTTCCGGTGTGAAACCTTTCTCCTGCATCGGGCCGGTCGCAACGATTTCACCGCTGAAGAATCCACCCATCAGCTGGCTCATCTGGTTCACTTTTTCTTCCAATGACATATCTTCCAGTAATGCTTTCAGCTGTTCTTCTGTCATCTTTTTCTCCTTTTTGTCTCGTCATTTATGAGTTATCGTACAACAACCTGTAAACCGGAAAGACTCTTCACGGTGTAGTTTCCGTTTCCGCCTTCCACCTGCAGGTGGATCTCTTCTCCCACACGTTTTGCGGTCACTTTCATCACCGTCTCTCCGCTAAGATCCGGGATCTCTACAGAGGCTTCTGCTCCCTCATCGAAGGCAGATACCACCAGGGTCACACCAGCCGCATAGTCATAATCCGGTTTCTGGTCATTGTTTCCAAGCGGCAGGATGCTGTTCGGACGAACCATCAGCGGCAGGCTGTGGTAATCATGGGTCTCTTTCTGCCATTTTCCTCCGGCCACCTCAGCGCCGGTGATCAGGTTGTACCAGGTTCCCTCCGGCAGGTAATACTGTACTTCGCCGTTCTCCTTAAAGATCGGTGCCACTAACAGGGAATCCCCGAACATATACTGGCGGTCCAGGGTATCACACGCACGGTCTTCCGGGAAATCCAGGAACATCGGGCGCAGCACCGGGCGGCCTTCTTTGTGGGAACACACGGCCTGTCCGTACAGGTACGGCATCAGACGGCACTTCAGGTTCACGAATTCTTTCAGGATCTCGCAGGCCTCGTCATCGAACAGCCACGGCACACGGTAAGAAGAAGACCCGTGCAGGCGGCTGTGGGAACTTAACAGGCCGAACTGGCACCAGCGTTTGTAGATATCGGCCGGAGCGGTGCTCTCGAAACCGCTGATATCATGGCTCCAGAAACCAAATCCGCCCAAAGACAGAGAAAGTCCGCCACGCAGGGTCTCTGCCATCGAAACATAACTGGCTGAGCAGTCACCACCCCAGTGGGCCGGGAACTGCTGGCCTCCCACGGTCGCAGAACGCGCAAACAGTACTGCTTCTCCTTTTCCTCTTTCTCTCTCCAGCAGCTGAAAGACCGTCTGGTTGTACAGATAGGTATAGTAGTTATGCATCTTCACCGGATCCGAATGATCAAAGTACTCGATGTCTTTCACCGGGATCCGCTCACCAAAGTCGGTTTTGAAACAGTCCACACCCATATCCAGCAGCGTCTTTAACTTGCCCTGATACCAGCTTACCGCATCCGGATTCGTAAAGTCCACCAGTGCCATGCCCGGCTGCCACAGATCGGTCTGCCATACACTTCCGTCTTTCTTCTTTACCAGATATCCATGTTCTTTTCCTTCTTTAAACAGACAGGATTTCTGACCAATGTACGGATTGATCCATACACAGATATGAAGTCCCCGGTCATGGTAGCGTCTCAGCATGCCTTTTGGATCCGGGAAGGTCACAGGATCCCATTCAAAGTTACACCACTCATAGGCATCCATCCAGTAGCAGTCAAAGTGGAAGACATGCAGCGGGATCTGCCGGTCTGCCATTCCCTGGATAAAGCTGGAAGTCGTTGCCTCGTCGTAATTGGTAGTAAAGGATGTTGTCAGCCACAGACCGAAGGACCACGCCGGCGGCAGGGCCGGTTTACCGGTCAGGTCCGTGTATTTTTCTACGGTTCCCATCGGAGTCTTACCGCTAATCACATAGTAATCAAGGCGTTCTCCCTCTACCGAGAACTGGATCCGCTCTACTTTCTCGCTGGCAATCTCATACGCCACATCGCCTTCGTTGTCCACCAGGACACCGTATCCTTTGTTTGTCACATAAAACGGAATATTCTTATAAGCGATCTCGCTGGCTGTACCGCCGTCCTCGTTCCACATCTCCACGATCTGTCCGTTTTTCACAAACGGGGTGAAACGCTCGCCAAGGCCGTAGACATATTCATCCACATCCAGAAACAGCTGATCCAGCATATAATTTTTTCGGGTCTGCGTGTCCTGCATATAGGTCAGGTTTCGGAAACTGGACTCGGTCAGGAAGGTGTCTCCCTCATAAAAAGCCATCTTATAGGCACTCGGCGCTTTGTCGATGACTGCTTTTAAGGAACCGGTCTGATAGATGACCTGCTCTTCGGTCTCCTCGATCTGTACATGCGCGTCGCCGGTATAGATCTTTGCAAACGGGCCGTTGTAGACTGCACCGTCATGATGGACTGCTGACACTTTGATCACTCCATCCATCGGGCTGGAAAGTGTCACGGTCAGAAGCGGGATGTTCAGACAGCTTCCCCGGTCCACGATATGGGAGCACGGGAGATAAAGGGTCAGCTTCTGTCCGTATACCCGGTGGCTTCCGTATTCCACTGCATAAGCCGCTTTCATCTCATCTCGAAGTAGCCAGTAACCTTTTGTAAATTTCATAATCTAGTCTTCTCCTCTTTCATCCAGTACTTTTACTTCAAACGCCTGAAACGAAGCAGTCCCCAGTTCTGCAAACATTCCGATATACGTTCCAGTAAATGTCATGGTTCTTGTTCCCTCTGTACAAAGGCCAACCGCCAGACCATCCCCCAGAAACCTTTCTGTCTTATCCTGCAGAGCATAGGAAAAATAGTATGTTTCCTGGTCTGCGCCGATATACAGTGTCACTTCGTTCTCTTTTCCCTGCGGGATCTCTGCTCTGGCCGTGACTGCGAAAATATCATGTACATGCTTGGCCAGACAGATTTCTGTTTTTCCACCTGTTTTTGTAAGATAGATCTCATAGTGATAGGAATCATTATAAAATGCTGTGATTCCCGCACGCATTCCTTCTACTGCTTCCAGCAGATGAACCTTTGCCGATGCCCTGATGGCAAATTCTTTCTGTCGAATACCGATCCAGGTAGGCGAATCCTGTTCGTTTAACGTCACATGTGTTCCTTTTAAGATCAGCTGTTTCTTTTCTGTATCCAGTCTGTAATTCGTCTCATCCGGATTTCTCAGATAATTATAGTGCAGACGGAAAGCATCTTTTTCATTCTCTCCACGCAGCGTGCCTCCCGAAAAATCATCCCGGAAATCACGGTTTCTCTGTGTCGGCTTCGGCCCCGGTAATTCTCCTTCCATCTGCAGTGCTATCGTTCCGTTCTCTCCGACAACCGGCCAGCCATCTTCTGTCCACTGTACCGGCGCAAGAAAGGTTTCTCTTCCCAGATGATGCTGCATCAGACGGTTTTCGGCACTTCCGGTCGGTCGCACAGCCAGACACACCAGCCACCAGTTCCCATTCTGATCTTCTACCATATCCGCATGACCGGTACAGTAGATCTCGTTTCTTGTATCGTCCCGATGAGACAGGATCGGATTATGCGGGCATTCTTCATATGGACCGTATGGACTGTCCGCACGACGGATGGTTTCCATATGGCCGAATTCCGTGCCGCCTTCTGCGATCATCAGATAGTATTTTCCATCTATTTTATAAAGATGCGGCCCTTCCGGATACCGGCCTCCGCTTCCCTGGCTGATATATACACTTTCACTCAGCCGTTCGCCGGTGAACGGGTCTACCTCACACATAACGATTCCCTGTTTTCCGTTCTCTCCCTGCCCGGTGGATGTAAAATATACTTTTCCATCCTCATCAAAAAGCAGTGACGGATCAATGCCTCCCTGGTCAACCCAGTGTGGTTCTGACCAGCCTTTTTTCATGTCTGTCGTATGAACAATAAAATTGCCACCATGGGTTGTGTTGGTTGTTGTCATAAAATACGTTCCCTGATGGAACCGTATCGTAGGCGCATAGATACCACCGGACGGTCTGCACTGTTTCAGTACATCCTGTCTTTCCTCATGCAGACAATACCCTTCCAGCGTCCAGTTGACCAGATTCCGGCTGTGATATATCGGTACTCCCGGAAAAAATTCAAAACTTGAATTGACCAGATAAAAATCTTCCCCCACCCTGCAGATGGATGGATCCGGATTGTATCCGGATATTACAGGATTTTGATAGTTTTCCATAAGACTCTTCCTCCTAGCTTACTGTTTTTAAAAATTCCGCATATTTTTTATAATATCCACATGCTGCAAACTTCCAGCTCTCCGGAAGCTTCCGCAGCTCTTCTTTTGTGTATCTTTTTAACAGTGGTTCCAGAATATACCGTTCCTGATATTCAAACAGGATGGCGCGGATCCGGAACTGCATCGCATAATTCATCTCTTCGTCTGCATCACCGAATCCGGGCAGCTGCATAATGTCTGCCACAAGTTCTTTTCCCTGATCCATCTCCTGATAATGGTTCCAGCTCTTTCGAATCTCTGTCACCAGCCGCATCCATTCCGAATCTTTCTGTGCGTAACAAAGCCCCAGCATCTGTGCGTCTTTATAGCACCAGATGGTCCAGGATATGTTCCGTTCTTTCAGGATCTGCAGCGTATCCCCCAGTACTTCCATGGCAAACGTTTCGGTATCCGGCGTGATGTCGTACCCTGTTTCCGTACAGATCACCGGCCGGTTCAGCCGTTCCCGAACCTCTATAATCTCTTCCAGAATGGTGGCAAACTTTTGATTTCTCGCATCCCGGCTCCACGCATCAGTCAGCAGTTCCGGTTCCCATACCGTAGGGTAAAAGTGGAAAGAAAATGCAGTGTTCTTATCCGAAAGCTCATGAAATCTCCGGAAGTCCATCGCAAAATGATCTCCCTCCAGGAACAAAATATGATGCGTATCTACTTCACGGACAGCGCGTGTAACCTCTGCAAAGAAATCATCCAGAACATCCGGTGCCCCCATCAGAAACGGTTCGTTTAACAGATCATACCCCAATATCATCTCTTCGTCCACGTAATGTCCGGCAAGTTTTCTCCACAGCTTCACCACCTGTTTTCGGAATACTCCAAAGTGCCAGAACTGTGAGATGCCGGTTCCATTGTCACTGTGCCAGTCCGGATTCTGTCCGCCGGGTACGCTGTGCAGATCCAGTAACAGATAGATTCCATATTTTCTGCACAGTGGCAGGATCCGATCCAGCTGCCGGAAGCCTTCTTCATGAAAGGCTTCCGGATCCTCATCATCCAGAAACAGCCGGTAATTAAATGGCACACGGATCAGATTGACGTTACACTGCTGCAGAAAAAGAAAATCCTCTTCAGAAAGAAAATTTTCATGAAAGTTCTGAAAGAATACTGCTGCCGTTTCTTTTCCTGCCACACGTTCTACGGTTTTCCGGATCATGTGTTCCGGTCCCGGCCACCCGATCATAAAGTGTTCGATATTCAGCCAACTTCCCACACAGATCCCATTGAATCGCATCTCTTCCTGTCCACGGAAAAGTCCCGTTCCCTTTACCTGGATATATTCCTTCATCTTCACTCTTCTCCTTTATTTGTCCACCTGAAAGATCAGTACCTCCCGTGGTTTTACACTTATTTCTGTTTGTTTTTTGTACACGTTCTGTCCCAGCAGTTCGGTTGCATCCCACGGCAGAACGATGGTTCCTGTTTTTTCTTTCTGATGATTCAGTACAAAGATATATTTCTGGTTTTCATTTTCCCGTTCCGTAATTTCCAGTCCATGAGTGTTCTCCAGCACCGGAGAGATTCCCTGTTCTTTACAGATATCGGTAATCAGTGTCCGGTAAAACTCCGGATTGGAACGCGTTCCCACATAATAAACCGTTCCCTTTCCAAAACGATTCTTTGTGACTACCGGCATTCCCTGGTAAAAGTCTTCCTGATAGCTGGCCAGTTCCTCTGCTCCCTCGCAGTGGAGCAGATCACACAGCAGTTCCGCAGGATACGTCACTCCGTTGTATACAAAAGAATTACTCTCATCCACAGACAACGCATCGATCTCTTCCACCCAGATACCGCACAGATCCTTTAATTTGCCCGGATATCCCCCAACGGTGATATAATCACTCTCATTGACATACCCGCTCATATACGTAAACAGCAGGGACCCTCCTTCTTTTGCATACGCTCTCAGTTTCTCATCCAGTCCTTCTTTTACCATATAGCAAAGAGGCGCCGCCACAAACTGATAACCGGAGATATCATCATCCGTTCCCACAAAGTCTACGGAGATATTCATCTCATAGAATGCACGGTAATAATTCAGGATCTCATCCAGATATTTCATTCTTGTGCTTGGACCGGCTGAGCACTCCAGTGCCCACCAGGTCGGCCAGTCAAACAGGATCGCTGCTTTCGCATGCGTTCTCGTTCCAAGGGTTGCCCCTCCCAGCTGTTCCAGCTCTTTTCCAAGTGCCGCACATTCCCGGAACACTCTGGTATCCTCGCGTCCGGCATGATCGATCACCGCGCCGTAAAACTTCTCGCACGCCCCCGGACTTCTTCTCATCTGGAAGAACATCACCGTATCCGCTCCATGCGCCACCGCCTGATAGCTTTGCAGGCGCATCACTCCCGGCCGTTTCAGTCCGTTGTCAGCCAGCCAGTTCGACACGCTTGGTGTCTGCTCCATCAGCATAAACGGCATACCGCCCTTTAACCCCCGCATCAGATCATGATTCATAGCCACCTTGGCCGGTTCTGCATCTTTTTCCGGATAATTATCCCAGGAGATCATGTCCAGATACGGTGCCCAGCTTTTGTAGTCCAGCGGTTTATACGTTCCCATAAAGTTCGTCGTGATCTTTGCATCCGGGATAATCTCTTTGATCGCCTGATATTCATTCCGGAAGTTTTGCAGCATACCATCGGAATTAAACCGTTTATAATCAAGAGTAATCCCCTGGAACATGCTTCGGTTTTCCTCAAAATGTTCGCTCAGCAGATTCGGCGCTACGATTTCATCCCAGTCATAAAAAGTATGGCCCCAGAAACGTGTATTCCACGCATAGTTTAAGTTTTCAAGCGTTCCATACCGTTTCCGAAGCCATACCCGAAAGGCCTTCTCACAGTTTTCACAGTAACACGTTTCTCCATATTCATTGCTCACATGCCATGCTACGATATTTTTCTGATCCTTGTAATGAAGCGCCAGCGCTCTGGCCAGCGCCACCGAATATTTTCGGAATGTCGGACTGTTGGGGCAGGAATTATGCCTGCCTCCAAACTTCCTTTTCATTCCGGAAAATTCGGTTCTTAAAATATCCGGATATTTTTTTGCCATCCAGGCCGGATGCGCGCCCGTCGAAGTCGCCATGCAGATCTTCATACCGTTTTTTGTCACCCGTTCCACGGTCTCGTCCAGTTCAGAAAAATCATAGGTCTCTTCGTTTGGCTGCAACATGGCCCAGTTAAATACGTTCAGTGTTACCACATCGATATGTGCTTTCCCCAGAAGCTCCATATCTTTCTCCCGTGTCTCTTCATCCCACTGTTCCGGATTATAGTCTCCGCCATAAAGCATTTTCGTTACTTTCCCACTATCCAATATCATACCTTTTCTCCTTCTATTTCAGATATCGTGTCAGCCTTTCAGACCTGAGAATGCGATTCCCTGAATCAGATATTTCTGACCGATACAGTAGATAATTACCATAGGAATCAGTGCACAAACAGTTCCTGCCATAATCAGTCCGTACTCGGATCCGTACTGGGAACGGAAAGCAGCCAGTCCGATCTGAATGGTTTTCAGCTGATCGGAAGTCAGATAGATCATCGGTCCCATGTAGTCGTTCCACATGAAGTTAAACGTAAAGATTCCAAGGGTTGCAATACCCGGTTTACACATCGGCATAACAATTTTCGCGTAGATTTTCAGTTCTCCGCAACCATCGATTCTTGCTGCCTCGGAAAGTTCTTCCGGGATACCCAGCATAAACTGGCGAAGCAGGAATACACCGAAAGCACTGAACAGGTTGATCACGATCAGTGACCAGTGGCTGTCATACAGACCCATGCTTTTTACGATGATAAACTGTGGAATCATGATCGCATGCCACGGTACCATCATGGTTGCCAGATAGCACAGGAAGATCTTATCTCTTCCCGGATAATGTAATTTACTGAAAGAATATGCTGCCAGAGAACAGGTAATAATCTGTCCTACGGTTACGATCACAGATAATTTAATTGTATTTACATAATATGTAAGAAATGGAATTCTGGACCATACTTCTTCGTAGTTCGACCAGCGGAATACTTCCGGAATCCATTTGATCGGATATGAAAAAATCTCATTGTTATTCTTAAATGATGAAGAAAGTGTCCAGATAAACGGCATGATCATCGCAATACCGATCACCAGCAATACGACAAATAAAATAGCATGTAAAACTTTCGTTTTGGTTTTATAAGATTCAAACAATTTCTTTTCCTCCCTCTTTTCTACATGTAGGTAACCCATTTTTTCTGTCCTCTGAACTGGATCAGTGTTACGATCAGAACGATCAGGAACAGGAAATACGCCATTGCAGAAGCATATCCGAATTTCAGTTGCTGGAAGCCTTCCTGGTAAATACGGTATACCAGCACATTGGTAGAACGTCCCGGACCGCCTTCCGTCATAATATTGATCAGGTCGAATACCTGGAAAGAGCTGATAATATTCAGAATCAATACCATAAACATTGTCGGTGAAAGCATCGGAAGCGTTACGTTAAAGAAGCGTTTGATGGCTCCTGCTCCGTCAATCTGTGCCGCTTCATAAAGCTGCTGCGGAATCGACTGCAGGCCTGCAAGAAGGATGACCATATAGTAACCGGCCTGTTTCCAAATGGCAACGATCATAATTGACAGCAGCGCTGTCTTGGAGGAAGCTAGCCACATCGGTGGATTCTGAATACCGATAGCTTCCAGAATCTGATTCAGAGGGCCGGTATATGGATTAAAGATAATTCCCCATACAATACCTACCGCAACCATGGAAGTGATCGTCGGGAAGAAAAACATGGTTTTAAAGAAACCGCTTCCTTTGATTCCGGTATTGACTGCAAGAGCCAGAAGCAGTGCAGCAACGATCGTTCCCGGAACCGTTACCAGCGTGTACAGGATATTATTTACAAAAGATACTCTGAAGTATTCATCCTGAAACATCTTCACATAGTTGGAAATCCCCACAAACTTTGGCATACCAAATCCACCATAGTCACTGAAGGAAATTCCGAGACCCATAACGATCGGAATCGCCATAAAGATCAGAAAACCGATAAAGTTCGGTAAAATGAACAGATATCCTTTTATCCATTCTCTTTTAAATTTCTTTTTTGCAGTCTTTTTCTCGCTCATACTCTACTCCTTTTACAAAAATTATGGGGAAGCTTTTGTAAGCTCCCCCATACTCATCTTCCTGAGCCTATTCTTCGTTCATAATTTCTTGCCGCTGTTTTTCAAAGTTGCTCATAATCTCATCAATGTCTTTTTCGCCAAGCAGATACAGTTCTGCATTTTCTTTTAATGCAGTTATCAGTTCGCTGTATTTTTCATAAGGTGGTGTTTCCAGTACTTTTTTTGCATTAAATGCTACATCCACAATATTATCTTTTCCAACAACCTCACGGAATGCTTCTTTTGCTTCATCTCCGGAGTAAGCCGGCAGCATACCATATTTCGGAAGAACGCTAGATCCATCTTCGCCGCACAGATATTTCAGGAAATCAAAGCTTTCTTCCTGATGTTTCGCATCTTTCGGGATTCCGGCAAACTGATACTGACCCCATGTTGTACCTGCTTCCACACCATCCGGTACCGGCATTGGAGCTACGTTCCAGTTAATATTGGTTTTTCCGTCTTTGATATCGGTATTTAACATGTTGATCAGCCATTCACCCTGTGGCATCATAGCAACTTTACCATTTTCAAAATCAGCCAAATACTGTGCATCTGTGGCCTGCAGTTCTGCCAAAGATACGTGTGATTTGTCTACATTCATCAGACGGTTGATAAATTCCAGTGACTCCTGTACTGCGGATACATCATCCGAATTCAGATATACACTTTTCTGCGTAGCCAGTGCATGATAAATATCCCAGTTGATCCATTCGCCGCCAAACCGGTCATCTGTTGTCAGTTCTTTCGCCATATCCGCATATTCATCCCATGTCATCTGTTCCGGCATGGTGATTCCAGCTTCTTTGAGGATATCTTCATTGTAGAACAGCATCCAGCAGGTAGAACGTGTAGGCAGTGCATAAATCTCTCCATCCGGATACTGTGCATCCCACATGGAACCATATTTACTGATGTCCAGATCACTGTCTTTTACTTTATCCGTCAGATCCAGAATAGCTCCCGATGCTTTGAACTGCTGTACCTGATTCAATGTACGGATATCTACGATATCTGCATCACTTCCTGCGGAAAGCATAACTTTCAGCTTATCATCGTAGCTGTCATTCGCGATACTGATAACTTCTACGCTGGCTTTGTCCTGGCTCTTGTTATAATTTTCGGCTACCTCTTTCATGTAGTTTTCTTCATCACTCCAGATGTAGAACTTCAGATTCACCTTTCCGTCTGCGGATGCACTGTCTTCTGTTGCTGCAGAATCACTGCCTGTTGACTCGGACTTGCTGCCACCACAGCCTGCCAGCATACCGGTAATCATTGCAGCACTTAACATTAACGCTGTCATCTTTTTCAGTTTCATTTCTTTTCCTCCCTCAGGTTTTCAATTGATATTGTCATTATATAAACCTTTTCGTGAACTGGGGAGGTTGAACTTTTATCAACCTTTTCATCCGGACTTTTCTGGTGTATACTCTTGTCATAATGTTGTATTTTTCATTATTTTTACGTTTGGAGCGGTTATTTCTTATGTTTTATTGTCTGTTACTGTTAATTATTATTATGTCGATTTTTCTTCTTTACCTGAATTTTAAGAAGATGTATATTGTCAATCTTCAGCTGATGCTGATTGCTTATATCCTGTCGATTTTGTCCATTGTTCTCTATCTTTCAAAGGATACTTACTACTATAATCTTTTAAAACAGTACTTTTATCTTCCGGATTTTCTGTGGCGCAAATTTTTCTTTCTTGGTATCAGCCGTTTTAATTTGATCCGCCTCATGAATCTTTTCAGTCTGCTGATCGTACCGCTTGGTATCCAGTTCGTACTGAAATTATCTCCGGCCCTGCCACGGATCATCTCCCGGATCATCTGTATCACTTCTTGGATCAATTGTCTGTTTCAGCAATTACTCTATGATCCCGGACTAAACCTGAAATATTATTACTTTTTGTATTCGGATTATATCAATACAACAGAATATACCCATTTGCAGGATACGCTGTATTCTTTCACCCGCTCTGTCAATGTTTTTTTATTTCTTCTGAGCATTGTCCTGCTTGCACTTGCTTTTAAAAATGCTCCGAAGCTGAAACTGTTCCGGCTCAATTACCTATATCTGTTTACCGGATATACACTGATCGGTATCGTCTATCTGATTTTCATATCAAAAGTTCCGGCGTTTTGCTTAAATATTTCAAAACTTTCCGGAACTTATACCTACACACCGATCTATCTGAATGACAGTGCGCTGTTTTATCAGCTTCTTGCTTTTTTCTCGGGCTCGCGCTTCTGATCCTTACCTATGCCTCCTGGCAGATTACGCGCCTGAACCTGCAGATGACACAGGAAGAACTTGTACTTGCAAAAGAAATCAGTGCTTCCGAAACAACGTCCAAGATTTTCTGCCATTACATAAAAAATGAACTTCTGGCCATCGAAGCCGAGATTGAGATGCTGCCGGTAGCTCCTGAAAATCGTTCTGCACGTAATGCGCTTCAGCAACGATGCAATACGCTGTATCAGAGAATTGATGATCTCCATCGAAACACCAAAACCGGGGAGTTGCGTCTGAAAAAATGCATCATGCAGGATATTCTCCATCAGGCTCTTATGCCTTATCAGAAGAACCAGGACACCCCCCCAGCCCTGCAGATTATAGAAAATTATCCTTCGGAATCCATCATCGGTTTTGTCGATAAACACTACATGCTGCAGGCTCTGGATAATATCTTCCGTAACGCCACAGATGCAATGGCTGATCTTTCTGAAGACCGGCAGCAGCTGATTCTTACACTCACTACGGCAAATGACTGGATTAAAATCACAATTCACGATTCCGGTGTCGGAATCTCTCCGGAAAATCTGAAGAATGTTTTCATGCCGTTTTATTCTTCGCATCCACATGCGCAGCACTGGGGCATCGGACTTTCTCTGACTTATAAAATCATACGTGCACACGAAGGTACGATTGAAATCACCAGTTCCCCTGGCATCGGAACTACTGTTACCCTGCTTCTTCCGATGATCCACCAGGTATTAACTCCAAAGAAAGAAGGCAAGCATCATGCAGGAAAAAATTAAAGTACTCATCGCAGAAGATATGGAACCCATTCGAAAAAGATATGTTCACATCCTGAGTCAGGATGAGGACATCAGCGTAGTCGCTGATGTCGGTACCAGACAGGAGGCCTGTGAAGCAGCCAGACAGTACCAGCCGGACGTCATCCTTATGGATATCGAGATGGAAACCAAAGATGCCGGTATCCGGGCCGCCGGGGAGATCCTCTCCATGTATCCGGAAACCCGCATCGTGATCCTGACTGTGTACGAAGAAGACGAACTGGTCTTCTCCGCTTTCCAGCTTGGGGCCTGCGATTATATGCTGAAGAATGCCTCCAGTGATGAGATCATATCTGCCGTAAAACAGGCCTGGTCCGGCCAGTCTCCGATCCGTCCGGAAATCGCCGGAAAGATCCGTTCCGAATTTCAACGGGTAAAGACCTATGAGAGCAGCTTTCTGTATATGCTGAATCTCTTATCTTCCCTTACTGTCGCAGAACTGGATACACTCTATCTGATCTCTTCCGGTTACACCCGCAAACAGATCTGTGAAGCCCGCTGCGTGGAAATGTCTACGGTAAAATCGCAGATCCACCAGATCCTGAAAAAGTTCGGCAAAAAGAAAATAACCGAAGTCATCCAGAACGAGACCGACCGCCAGCTGTTGGAGAGTATCATTCGTAAAATGCAGTAACTATTTTTCATAACAATGCAAAAAGAACAGGTCATTCAGAATCGTAATGTTTTCCGAATGACCTGTTCTTTTTTGTTACTGTTTTCTTTCTCCGAAAACGAAGATTAAATCTCTTTCCCTTTCGTTCCGATCACATGTACCACAAACGGAATAAACAGTGTGATCAGTGCTGCATAACCAAGGTAAGCATATCCTTTCTTGACAACTGTCATCAGACCGAACTGTGCGATCGCGAAAGCCAGGAAGGTAAAGATTGCAGTGAAGACTGCATTTCTTGCCAGATGACCTTTTGCTTTTTTCTCTTTGCTGTCCATGCGGCGTTCCATCGCGTTAACGCAACGGGTTACAATACCGGAGATCATGTTTACGGCTGTGGAGATAGCGCCGAGGATGATCAGGATCGAGATGATCGGTGTCAGGATACCGGCACCTACACCATTCTGTACCAGAACCAACATAGGAACAGATGCGGTTGCCAGCTCTGCCACGTAGGCGATGGCCAGCAGACCGAAGATGGAAAGTTCCATGGCCAGGAAGTTGCAGATGAACATCCAGATGGCTGCTTTGTTGATCTGTTTTACATCGGTAACATCTTCCATATGCTGGTACATAACAGATACCGATGCCAGCTGGAAGAAGAAATACAGGACTGCGGACCACAGTGCCGGGCCGAATGCACCGGTCTCAGACGAGATCACCGGCATCTCTCCGGAAGTCATGCGCCCGATGGAGGCTGTGATATCACCCCACTGTGCGATGATATTCGGAACCAGTACCAGTACCAGACCGATGATGATCAGCACACTTAGAGTAGAAGCACATTTTCTTACTACATTGGTTCCATACAGAGCAATGAAGAAGATAAATGCTGCGATGATCAGTGTACATACCCAATATGGGATGCCAAACAGTGTCTGTAAGGTAGACCCTCCGGTTGCAAATGCTGCAGCGGATGCGGTACCGATCATGATCAGGTAACAGATCTCATACAGGTTGGACATCACGTGGCGGGTCTTACCATACATGCTGTCTGAAAAACTTCTGTAGTCGTATGTTTTGTGTTTGTATGCATAACGCATGCCATACCAGAAAAACAGTGCATATAAGCCCTGTGTGACCAGTGGCAGGATCAGACACCAGATACCGTAATTAATAAAGTACTGATAGATCTGTGCGCCGGATGCGAATCCTCCGCCGAACTGTGTGGTAAATGCCACGAACGCAAGTCCCATCGCCAGAGGCATCTTACTTTTATCGACCAGTAATGATTTTTTCTCACTCATACTTTCTTTCCCCCGATTTCCTTTATTGTCGGAATATTTCTGATTATTTATTAAACTCGATCACCTTACCCGGATTGAGGATCAGTTTATCATCAAACGCCAGCTTGATGGATTTGTACAGCTGGATCATCCGCGGTCCCACGAACTCTTCCAGGAATTCCAGACGGCCGTTTCCGATACCATGCTCTCCGGATAACTGTCCACCAAGTTCTTTGGACAGTGCATACAGCTCTGTCAGGCTGGCGTGGGTTGCTGCCTTCCACTCTTCGTCGCTCATCTCTGGTCCGCGAAGCATCTCGGTGTGAATATTTCCGTCTCCGCAGTGGCCACACGGCTCTACCCGGATGCCATGCGCGCTGGCGATCTTTTTCGCTGCCTTTACATACTCGGCGATTCGTGCTCTCGGAACAACCACATCACACTCTTCCTGTGCCACAGAATCCGCTTTCATGCCTTCCAGGATACCGCCACGCACGCTCCATACCGCTCCGGCACGTTCCGGAGTTCCGGCGATCGCACAGTCCAGCGCTCCATTTGCCAGTGCTGCCTCTGCCGCAGCTTCCACCGCACTATCAAGCTCCTGTTTGCTTGACGCATCGTACATGACGATCAGAACCGCCTCGCCCTCTTTGACCGGGAACATTTTATTCAGGTTCCGTTCTACGATATCGATCAGTTCTCTCTCAAGAAATTCGATCGCTGTCGGCACAAACGGCAGTTCCAGTACCTTCGGAACCATGTCTGCACACTCTTCCAGGCTCTTAAACGGCATAACCAGCGTACAGGTACAGGTCGGTGCCGGAAGCAGTTTTAATGTTACTTCCGTCAGGATACAAAGGGTTCCCTCGGAACCGATGATCAGGTCTTTTATATCGTAACCGGTTGTATTTTTCACGACATTCGATGAAAAATTCATGATCGATCCGTCCGGCATAACCGCCTCGATACAGCGGACAAAATCTCTCGTCAGTCCGTAACGGACCGCTTTCATACCGCCGGCATTTGTAATGACATTACCGCCGATGGATGCAGTCTTTTCCCCCGGATCCGGCGGGTAGAACAGGCCGCCTGCTGCGGCTGCCGCCTGAATATCAATCAACAGTGCACCCGGCTGGGCGGTGATCGTCTGATTCTTCCGGTCGATCGGAAAAATCTTGTTCATCCGCATAATGGATAACATGATACCGCCGTATTTGCAGGTAGCTCCTCCTGCCAGACCGGTTCCCGCTCCACGGCAGACCACCGGGATATTTTCTTTATACGCATATGCCATAATGGCTGATACTTCTTCTTTGTTCACAACTTCCACGTACAGATCCGGCTGATACACGCCGTACTCCGGCATCTCATCCCGATAATATTCGCTGGCGATCTCCTCTCCCACCCATACACGGTCAAGAGCGGTGACAGAACGGATATAGTCACAATCCTGGGAAGTCATTTTCTTATAAGGGTATGCCATGACTTAGTCCTCCTTCTGTTTTTTTGCCAATGCTGTCAGTTCCGGGACAACCTGGTATAAATCATCTACGATACAGTAATCTGCCACACCGAAGATCTGTGCCTGTGGATCTGTGTTGATCGCTACGATACATTCCGATCCGTTCATACAGGAGGTGAACTGGATCGCTCCGGACACCCCGCAGGTGATGATCAGTTTCGGCCGCACGGTACGGCCGGACAGACCGATCTGATGCGCCGTATCGCCAAATCCGTTTTCCACCATCGGACGGGTAAAGGCCAGCTGACCGCCAAGGGCTTCTGCCAGTTCCCGGCACATTTCCACATCTTTTTCATTTCGTACGCCACGGCCTGCTACCACCAGCACATCCTCTTCTTCCAGGCTCTTGACTTTATCGATCACCTCAGAAGAAAGGATCTTGATTCTCGATTCTGCCATCTTTTCATTGACCGGACAGACAACCACTTCGCCGTGCGGGTTCGCTACCACTTCAGCTTTATCCATGACTTTATATCTCACCGTCGCAAACTGTGGTCTGGACTTTGTGATTCCGATCTGTGCCATGATATTGCCGCCAAATGCTGGACGTACCTGGATCATATCGGTATTCGGTTTGATATCCAGTGTCGTACAGTCTGCGGTCAGACCGGTATGGAAACGGGTCGAAAGCCGCGGTGCCAGGGAACGTCCCAGTGCGGTTGCCCCGATCAGCACAGAACTCGGTTTATTTGCCGCGATACAGTCTGCCACCGCATCTGCATAGCAGTCTGCGCGAAATCCTTCAAATCCCGGATCTTCATATACATACACATGATCCACACCGTAAGGAAGCAGCTTTTCGGCATTTTCCTTCGTTCCTTTGCCACCTACGATCACACAGTTGACTTCGTAACCGACTTTTCCTGCCATCTTTCTGGCTTCTCCCACAAGTTCGTAGGTCACTGGATGGATCTCTCCACGCTCCTGTTCCACATAGATCAGGAAGTTTTTCCAGTCATCTTTGTTAAATGCTTTTGCTTTCTGCTCAAACTGTATGGCCTTCTCCGGACAGTTTCTCACACAGAGACCACACATACGGCAGCTTTCGCTGACTACGATTCCCGCTCCCTCTATGGTCAGCGCACCAAAAGGACATTTTTCCACGCAGATTCCGCAGAGACTGCATTTGTCTGCATCAAATTTCATAAATTCCATATGTATCTGTTCCTCCTATATGATCTTCTTTCCGGTTAAGATGGAAAAAAGTTCCTCTGCTTTTTCTTTTGCACCGCCTTTCAGATAGACCTGTTTTTCTCCTTCCGGCGGTGCAAACATACGCTCTACAGAGGTAGGAGATCCTACCAGACCATATCGGCTCAGATCCTGATCCGGCATATTCTCAAAGCTCAGGATACGGATCGGACGGTCTGCGGTTGCTTTTTTTAGCAGATAGGACGGCAGACGCGGTACACAGGTATCTTTGTCGATTGTCAGAAGACACGGATACGGTATCTCGGATATCTGAGATACACTGACCAGATCCTGACGGACCTGAATGGCTTTCTCGTTCACATCCACGATCTCTGCCACCCATGCAGCATGCGGAATCGTCAGATGTTCTGCGATCGCCGGTCCGACCTGTGCGGTATCGCCATCGGTTGTCTGTCTTCCGCAGATGATCAGGTCCGCGCCGCCGATCACCTGGATCCCCTGTGCCAGCGCATAAGAGGTGGCAAGCACATCGGCTCCTGCAAATTTTCTGTCAGAGAGTATCACCGCATCGTCAGCACCCATCGTATAAGCATCGCGCATCATTTCCTCTGCCTGCGGCGGTCCCATCGTCAGTACCGTTACGGTTCCTCCCACTTTTTCACGGATCTGAAGGGCTGTTTCCAGCGCAAACAGATCGTACGGATTCGTCCTGGTCTCCCCGGACATTCTTTTCATGGCACCGGTTTCCGGATCAATATCTACTTTGGAACTGGCCGGTACCTGTTTCATACATACTACGATTTTCATACTTTCTACTTCTTTCTTTACTTTCTCGCTTCAACGCTTTAAACGGTTGTATTATTATAACATCATACTGTTAAATTGTCGAGGTTTTTATGGCAATTTCACAGATGGCTTCTTTTCTACTCTCACCACTCAGAAACATACACCACAAGATGCACAATGACAGGGCAGGCATTATTTATTCTTCACTAAATGAAATTTAAATAAAAAATTCCCGGACAGATGTTCCTCTTCAGGTTTGTCCGAGAATTTTTTAATATTATTTAAAGTAAATAATTTCCGCGATCGTACAGTTCATAAACGGCATACCGAAAGTATAGAGTTTCATGTAGAGTACCGCTCTGTCCATCAGCGGATGTTTTATTTTTCCTGGAAGAATTCAATTTCTTCTCCCACCGGTCCGTTGCAGAACGCCACACGAACCGGAAATTCCGGTTGGGACGGAATCACGATGTCTTTTGGCTCTACGGTGATCGGATATCCTGCCTCACGGACTGCCTTCACGCATCCATCCACATCATCCGTCTTCAATGCAAAATGCCGGATGCTTCCCTGGGGCAGCTGTCCCTCGGCATCGGTAAATACTTCCACAAGTCCTGCGCCTGTATCAAACATGAAACCTGCCAGTTCCGGTTCTCCCCAGGAACGGATCACAGGCATACCCAGCACTCCCTGATAAAATTCTTTTACTTTTTCGATCTCCGATTTTTCGCATCGGATACATACATGATGAATTCCCTGTACCAACATATTATTTTTCTCCTTTCTTACGGGCCCGTCTTTTTCTTTTGATTTCTTCTTTTTTGGTCCGTATCTCCATGGCTTCCTCTTCCGTGGTATATTTCATGGTCTTTACCGCAAAGACTCTGCCCTGCTCCGTCTTCTTCATCCGGATCTTGCCCTTCATCCAGCCATGTACCGGACAGTACGCCAGGCAGTAATAATTCTTCTGCCCCGCCGCAAACCACCGGATCTTTTTGCGGATATTTTTTCTGCACAGATGACAGCGGCTGCTGGTGATCTCCTTATCCGCCATGGCTTCTTCTTTGGAGTCAAATTCCCGGGAAATAAATTTTTCATACCCCGGATAAAAGACTTTGATCTCTTCTTCCTTTCGTTTCGGATTCTGATAGCAGTCAATGGAATAAAACGTGTCCACGATCTCGCTTCGGAGCCGCATCAAAACCTTTGCCGTATACCAGGAATCCGCCAGTGCCCGGTGAAATTCCTGCTGTTTTTCTATCTCCAGTACATCCACGGCATATTCCAGAGACCTTCTGCTGTCTCCGTCCTCCCGGTCGATACTGAATAATTTTTGCACATCCAGATAACGGATCGGTCCTTTTAAAAGCTGCAGGATGCCGTAGTATTTCATGTTTCGCTGCAGTTCCAGCAGATCGGAATTGCCCCAGCTGCAAAAAAGGGCATCCTCACCGCACCATTTCAAGAATTCTTTGACAGCACGGTAAAAAGGAATCCCTTCCCGTTCCAACAGTTTCATATCCATCTGGATGATCTCTCTGGTACGGTGATGAAGTTTCTTATATACCCGCGGCTGTATCAGTACCTGATACTGGTCTATGATCTGTCGCTCACTGTTCAGTTTTACTGCTCCGATCTCAATAATCTCAAAGGGAATTCTTTCATTTTCCTGGCCTTTTCCGTAAGGACACTGATTCCACTCCAGATCAAAGACAATATAATTCATAAGTGTCGTTCCTTCCTTTTTCCTCTATCTGCAAGTATAATGTATTCTTTCTGTATGGTCAACCTGTTGTTACAGGATGTTGCGGTCACTCCATTCACAGCAGCTACAGAATTTCTCTGACCCTGCACACAGTATTTTCATTTGATTTTTCTCCTTTTTTTTCCATACTAAGTTCAGAAAAATATATGTTATCCATAACCGGAGGTGTATGTTTTATGCGATTACTGATAGCAGAAGATGAAAAATCCCTGTCCCGGGCTCTGGCTGCCAGATATTCAGGAGCAGACAAAACACCTGACTTTCCTGACCAATAACCTGATTACACTCTCCCGGATGGAAGAGGAACGCACCCGGCTGCAAATGATCGATTTCCCATTCTCGGACGTGGTAGAAGAAACCGTGAAGTCTTTCCAGGCTCTCGCCCGCACACAGAACAAGACTTTTGAAACCTCGATCCAGCCGATGATCTCCCTGTACGGAGACGAAAAATCACTCACACAGCTGGTATCAATTCTGTTAGATAACGCGATGAAATACTCCACTCCGAAAGGCGAGATTTCCCTTCGTCTTGAAAAAGCAGGAAACAACGTGAAACTTTCTGTATACAACACCGCCGACTCCATCAACCGTGAACAGCTGCCACACCTGTTCGACCGTTTTTACCGGACAGATAAGTCAAGAAGCTCCCGGACCGGTGGCTACGGTCTCGGACTCTCCATTGCCGCTGCCGTGGTCAATACCCATAAAGGAAAAATCACAGCAACCACGCAGGATGAACACTCTCTGCTGATCGCTGTGACGCTTCCGTTGAAGACGCAAGGATGCAAGTAAATGCAATAATACCAGCTGTCGTGCCAGATTTTTAATTCTCTTATCTGACAGGCAACTGGTATTTTATGATTTTTCGTAACTATTCAGTAGCCACTGTCCCGCAAGGTGTTTTGACATGAATATGTCAAAATCCCGAGACATACAAGCCAAAATGCCATCACCGAAGGTGATTTACGCGAGCAACGAGTCAAAGTCCGTGCTTGCACGGAACCTTGAGGAGTGCCGCGATAACGATAAAAACTCGCAAAGCGTGTTTTTATCGTTTAAATGCATTTTGGCTCGTAACTATGAATGTACTGAACAGTTACGATTTTTCAGACACGCTCTAGTTCCTCTAGGAACCGTTCCCCATACTTCTCATACTTCGCCTCACCCACGCCGGACACCTCCAGCATGGAAGCCCGGTCGGTGGGTTTTTTCACGCACATATCAATCAACGTTTTATCACTGAATACGATATACGGCGGCACTTTCTGTTCTCCGGCGATCGTGAGGCGAAGCTGACGCAGCCGCTCAAATAACTGCCAGGAGGCAGCATCCAGATCTTCCGTAAGCCCGGCGCGTTTCCGGATCTTTTTCCCGCTGCCATCCGTTTTCGTCTTTTTCTCCTTTGGTTTTGAGAATTTCATCACGATCTTCTCATCCTCCTCCAGAAAATCCTCGCCCTTTTCTTCCAGATGAATCAGCGCATATTTGTCCGGTGTCGCCCACAGATACCCCTGTGCCAGAAGTTCCCCGATGATCTCCTTCAGGCGCGGCTCGGTAGTCTGTTTCTGTTTTCCATAACTTTCCACAGCTTCCAGCCCATACGATTTTACTTTCGCATTCTGACTTCCCCGGAGAACCGCGGCGATCGTTCCTGCACCGTAATTTCTCGGCAGTTCCGTGATACATTCCATAATATCCCGGCAAATCTCCGTCACATCCTCCTCCACATACTCATGGAGGCAGTTCGAACAGTTTTCGCACCGCCTCGGTCCCTTCTCACCGAAATATTTCAGGATAAAACCACGCAGACAGTCCTTTGTCGTGCTGTAAAACGTCATCATCCGCAGACGCTCGGCATCCCGCTCCCGGACTGCTTCCGCCTCTTCCCTGTCCATATCCTCCCGCAGATCCTTTTCCTCTAACAAAAACTGATTGATCCGGACATCCTGTGGGGAATACAGCAGGATACATTCTGCCCGCTCCCCGTCACGCCCGGCTCGTCCCGCTTCCTGATAGTAATTTTCCATGCTCTGCGGCATATTATAATGTACCACATACCGGACATTTGACTTATCGATCCCCATACCAAATGCATTCGTCGCCACCATCACCGGCTTTTCATCAAAAATAAAAAGATCCTGATTGCGCTTTCTCTCTTCCGCAGAAAGCCCCGCATGATATCTGGTCGCCGGTATATCTTCCATCTGCAACATCGTGCATACCTCTTCCACATTCTTTCTGGTCGCACAGTAAACAATCCCGCTCTCCGTCCGGTGTTCCTTCACATAATCCAGCAACTCCGCCTTCTTATTCCCTGTCCGCACCTCAAAATAAAGATTCGCCCGGTCAAACCCCGTCACCAGCACCTTCGGACTCCGAAGCCCCAGCACACACAAAATATCGTCCCGCACCTGCTCCGTTGCCGTCGCCGTAAACGCACTCACCACCGGCCGCACCGCCAGCTGATTCACAAACTCCACAATATTCAGATAACTCGGCCGGAAATCCTGTCCCCACTGGGAAATACAGTGTGCCTCATCCACCGTCACCATACTGATCTGCACCCTCTGTGCAAAATCAAGAAACAGCGGCGTCAACAACCGTTCCGGCGCCACATAAATAATCTTATACCGCCCCTGCACCGCATATTCCATCGCCTTATAAATCTGACCTTCCGTAAGCGAACTGTTAATATACGCCGCATGAATCCCGGCCTCATTCAACGCCCGCACCTGATCCTTCATCAAAGAAATCAACGGAGAAATCACAACCGTAATCCCCGGCAAAAGCAACGCCGGAACCTGATAACAAATCGACTTCCCCGCCCCCGTAGGCATAATCCCCAGAACATCCCTCCCGGATAAGATCGCCCCGATCAGATCCTCCTGCCCGTTCCGGAACCCGTCATACCCGAAATATCGTTTCAATACTTCATACATATCCATATATTATTTTACTTTTCCTTTCCTACACTAAAATCCGATTTTTAATTTTTTGAATTCGCTGATTTTTCTTCGGATTCCGTTGATTTTCTACTGATTTCACATCAGATTCCTGGTCCCACTTTATCATAAAGAACGGCTCAAAGATACAGGAAATCGTTTCATCTCACCTTCCCGCCGCCAACACCCAGAAAGCCCACACTGACCCGGTAAGGCCAGACAGCCTTTTGCTGGCGCTCTTAGCCAGGATGAGATCCAGTCCTTAGAAGAACTTGACAGTGAGCGGCTCTTCGCGAACTGGCATAATAGTTCTTCTTAGGACTTAGCTCAGCTTGGCGTTGCCAGCGGTTGTCTGACCTTACCGGGTCAGTGCGGGCTTTCGTCTGTGCAGCCAGTCTTTCGTCCATGCAGGCAATATCTCACTTTACCAACTCCTGCCTTTCATCAAACCAAACCCGATCCCCTTCATTAATATCTCTGTCATACAACATCTGATCCCTCTGCCGAACGATTTTTACATCCCCATCCTCGTCCTCCAGCCGAACCACCGCCATCACCGGATCTCCCTCTTTCCGCTCCTCGCAGCCAAACTCCACATCTTCCTCTATCCGTACCACTCTATAATTCATAATCCGTATTTTCCCTATATTAAAACCCTTAACTATTTATTATTCATATGCTATAATATCACGCCCCCAACCCCTTTACAAGAAAGAATCCAAACACATCAAACCACAACTATGAGAAACACGCTTTTCGAGTTTCCCAAGTTATCGCGGCAGTCGCCAAGGTCTCATGCAAGCATGGACTTTGGCTCGTTGTTCGCGTAAAAAAAGTACGAACCATACCGCTTACTTTCAAACGATACACTTCGCACTTCTCTTCTTAGCATTAATCTTATATAAACGTAACTGTTCAGTACCTTCACAGTTACGTGCCAAAATGCATGTAAAATCACCTTCGGTGATGGCATTTTGGCTTGCATGTCTCGGGATTTTGGCATATTCATGCCAAAACACCTCGCGGTACAGTGACTACTGAATAGTTACATATAAAGTATCCGCAAGCCTCAGAAAAAATACTCCTCCGAATAAATCCTCAGATCCTCTTTTTCCCAGACTCCGCTTTCCACATGAAAACTGTTCAACACCGGATACTCCGCCATCAACGACAAAATCAGATAACTGGCCTTCGAATCAAACGCCAGCCGAATATCCTCCACCGACGGCCGTGACGGAGAAGACGGATGAGAATGCCAGTTTCCCAGCGGTTTTAACCCATTGGCGCGCATATCCTTGATTGCATTCATCTGATCTCTCGGATCCAGCGTAAAGTGATCTTCCGCATGATCCTTATTCTCCAGAAAATACACCTTCTGGATCTCTCTTCCCTCTTCTGTTTCCACCCCGGCGAGAAGACCGCAGGCTTCCTCCGGAAGATGTTCCTTTGCATAATTTACAATCTCATCATAGAGATGATCTCTCATTCTTATAATCGCCATAACTGTCTCCTCTTCCCATTCTGCCTTTTCTGTTTCCTCTGCTTCTGCCCGGAAACACCAGGCACTCCGGGAAGCTGATATTGATATTCTTCATTACTGCTCTTCTCTCGTCGCAAACCGCCCTGCTGTCTCCTCGCAGACTTCCTGCTCGTAATCGATCGGCTCCAGGATCGTCGGGTTGTCTCCACATACCGGGCACTTATGTGTATCTTTCGGCAGTTTGATCTTGTGGAACTCCATCGTCAACGCATCAAACGTCAACAGAGAACCTGTTAAAAGATCTCCAACACCGATCAGATACTTGATCGCTTCCATCGCCTGTAAAGATCCGATGACACCACCCATCGCTCCGATGACACCTGCCTGTTTACAGGTCGGAACGGCATCTTTTGGCGGCGGATTCTTGAAGACACAACGGTAACACGGTCCCTGCCCCGGTACATAATTCATCAGCTGACCTTTGAAACGGATGATTCCTGCATGAGAAAATGGTTTTTTCTCCAGGACACAGGCATCGTTAATCAGAAATTTTGCCGGGAAATTATCCGTTCCATCAATGATAAAATCATACTCCCGGATCAGTTCCCGGATATTGGATGCATCCACGAACATCCGGTAAGTTTTTACCTTTACATCCGGATTCATGGCGTTCATGGTCTCTTTCGCTGATTTTACCTTTGCTTTTCCGATATCTGCGGTACTGTGGATAATCTGTCTTTGCAGATTGGAAAGATCCACCTCGTCTGCATCCACGATACCGATGGTTCCCACGCCGGCTGCTGCCAGATACATGGCTGCCGGTGCACCAAGACCACCGGCTCCGATGATCAGGACTTTGCCCTTCAGGAGCTTCTTCTGTCCCTTGGCTCCAACTTCTTTTAAGATGATGTGGCGAGAATAACGCTCGATCTGTTCATCTGTCATTGCCATTTAGCATCCACCTCCCATGAAATACAGAAATTCTACATTGTCTCCCTCTTTTAATACGGTAGACTCTTTATCCTCTGATGCAACAAATTTTTCATTAATAGAAACGGTTACATATTCCGGCATCTCTACATTTTCCTGTGCGATCAGTTCCGGAAGTGTCAGTCCGTCTTTTACTTCTTTTTTCTCTCCTGCTACTGTGATAAACATATTTTTCTCCTTTATGCCTGCTCTCTTTTTAGAGTAATCCTTCAATCCAGCTGTTTAACTCTGCCTGTTTCAGTGCTCCTGTTTTCCGGTCTTTCGCCTGTCCGTCTTTAAAAAGGATCAACGTCGGATTTGCCTGCACTTCATACTGCTCTGCCAGCTCCACATCAAAGTTCGTATTTACTTTATATACTTTAATCTTATCCTCATAATCATCTTCCGCATTTCCGAGAACCGGTGCCAGCTTTTTACATGCCACACAGGAATCTGAATAAAAATCCACCAGAACCGGAAGTTTTTCCTTCAGGACCTTCTCTTCAAAATCCGCCTTACTTACCCGTACTGCCATCAGTCTTCCACCTTTCTTACATACATGGTGTAAGTACCATCTTCATTATCGGTTAATTTCAGTACCTTATGCCCTTCTTCTTTCATGCTGCGCGGAACATTCTGCACTGGTTCGCCATCGTTCATGCGGACAGCCAGAATCTCTCCATCCTCCAGTTCTTCGATTGCTACTTTTGCCTTCACGAATGTCAGGGGGCATACTTTATCGGTAATATCAACCTCATCGGTTACTTCAAAATCTAATTCAGCCAT